>ENA-OPCU01000696-OPCU01000696.1-human-gut-metagenome-genome-assembly--contig:-NODE-696-length-11537-cov-5.549904_pt1 | contig 11537 bp, 8 predicted proteins | sample MGYA00241255_ERZ501490 | MGnify/ENA primary metagenome ERZ501490 (study PRJEB25962, sample SAMEA2042627) | human gut metagenome | biome: human gut; feature: human-associated habitat; material: faeces... | reverse complement strand
GCCCTACGGTCATTGTCGCACCCATCACAAGCCGAATACACACTAAAGCAAAATTACCGACACACACTTTAATCAATGATTTTGAAGGTTTGGATAAGAACTCAATCATTTTGCTTGAACAGGTAAGAACGATTGATAAGCAGCGACTAAGGCAGTATTTGGGAATGATACCAGACGATATAGTGGCAAGGGTTGATAAGGCTCTTGCCATTAGTGTTGCATTGGAGAAAACGAAGGCAACAGATGTGTAAAAGGGACGAGAACGATAAATTTGCACATTGGTAAAAATGCGGCTGTATTTCTATAATTTAGAGTACAGCCGCTTGTTTTATAGCGGAGGTACTCATTATGGGAAATGAAAACTATATCCAAAATCCAGAATTGCAAAATGAACAGATGAAAGATGAAAACGAAGTATTTAATTCATTTATCAATGTTATGGTGCAGATAGTTGAAAAATACGGAAAGACAGTTTTGCAAGAATTGGATTGTGCTGCGTAAGTTACGCAGCCTTACATATCACATTTCCCTATAAAATTATGGAGGTGGTACGATGAACAGAGAAGGAAAGAAATGTGTCCTGTATCCGAGAGTAAGTACCGAAATGCAGGTAGACGGATATAGCCTTGAAGGACAAAAAAACGGATTAAAACGATTTGCTGACCGAGAAGAAATGGAAATTGTCGGTATCTATGAGGATGCAGGTAAATCAGGAAAATCTATTGAAGGACGACCTGCATTTAAGAAAATGCTTTCCGATATAAAAAACGGATTGGAGATAGACTATATTCTGGTTTATAAACTTTCCCGTTTCGGAAGAAATGCAGCGGATATTCTAAATTCATTAGAGTTTGTACAATCTTATGGAATAAATCTTATTTGTATTGAAGAAGGAATTGACTCGTCACAGACAAGTGGAAAACTTTTAATCTCTGTTTTGTCTGCGGTTGCAGAAATAGAAAGAGAAAATATCATTGAACAGACAATGAATGGACGGAGAGAAAAAGCACGACAAGGTGGGTGGAATGGTGGATTTGCACCATACGGATATTATCTGAAAGACAATCAGCTCTTGATAGAAGAAACGGAAGCTGAAGCAATCAGAATTATATTTGATAAATTTGCTAATTCTGACATAGGACTTGGCGGAGTAGCAAAATATCTTAATCTTCAAGGTATAAAGAAGATACCCCGTCAGAATGGCACATTGGAAACTTGGAGCAGTCATTTTATACGGTTGATATTAGACAATCCTGTTTATTGTGGAAAGATTGCTTATGGCAGAAGAACACGAGAAAAGGTAAAAGGTACAAAAAATGAATATAAGCAGGTTCATGCAGAGGATTACATTCTGGAAGATGGACAACATGAAGGAATTATCAGCGAGGAATTGTGGCAAAAGGTTCACGCAAAGCGTATGGCAACAGGAATTAAACAGCCATCCAAAATCGGTAAGGATAGGTCACACCTTTTGACGGGGATATTAAAGTGTCCCCTTTGTGGAAGTTCAATGTATACGAACAAACACGCTTGGACAAATAAAGATGGCACATACAAAGAGGTTTACTATTATATTTGTGGTAGAAATAAGCAGGAGCGAGGACATCATTGTGATTATAAAGCATCGCTAAGAAAAACAGATATTGAGCCACTTGTAATTGAAGCTGTTAAGGAATTGGTAAGCGATAAGTATTTTGCAAAAGAGATTGAAAAGCGTATTGGCGTACAGACCGATACAACAGCTATTGATAAGGAACTTGCCAATTACGAGAGTAAACTGAAAGAAGTTGATTTGAACAAAGCACGTCTGGAGAGAGAAATTGATAATCTGCCTGTTGATACCCGCTTCAGAGAAAGAAAAATTCACGATATGACTTTAAGACTTGATGCCTTGTATGATACGATTGTAGAGTTGGAAGAACGGATTGAAGATGCAAAGCTGAGAAAAAGTTCTATCGAAATGGAAACAATCACTCTGGACAATATTTACAAGCTTATGCTGAATTTCGGAAAGCTCTATGATATAATAAGTGACGAGGAAAAGAAAAGCCTTATTACTTATCTCATAAAAGAAATTCAGATATATCCAAACGGGGAGTCAGAGCAGCCTTTGAAGTCGATAGAGTTTAATTTCCCAATATATCGGGATGGTCAAGAGGTAAGGCGGCTTTTGTGGGAAAAAGGTAATACCGTTGAGACGGTTGTTCTTTTGTCCCAACAAAAACCAGATGACACGATAGAGATCGACTTAGACCTGGACGAGCTGGATGCCACCAGTGCCGAGTTGAAAGCAACCTATCAGGAAATCAAAGATTATGTGCTGAAAGAATTTGGCTTGAAGGTTTCAAGTTTATATATTTCTCAGGTAAAACGCAAATGTGGAATTGAAGTGGGAGAAAACTATAATCTTCCAAAATCAGAAAATGCAAGAGTTCCACAATGCCCGAAAGAGAAAGAAGATGCTATCAAGGCTGCCCTGAAATATTTTGCGATGATCTAAGGACATCGCTGATTTCAAGGAGGAATAACACATGAAAAGCACATTTGAAAAAATGGGTGGAACCTACACACTTGGCGCAGACGGAATTTACTATCCGAATCTTGTCAGTACAGATGAAGAACCGCATTATGGGAAATATGGAATGATGCGGAAAACATATCTGAAAGAGCATCGTCCGGCAATGTATTCACTGTATATGTTGGAAGACAGACTGACAGAACATCTGAATACTGTGGACGATGAAGCACAGGAGAGAATGGATATTCTGGTGCGTCAGATGATGGAGAGGCAGGGCATTACGGAAGAATTGAAAGCTTGTGACCAGATGGAATGGGTCAGAGCGGTAAATAATGTCCGGAATGCTGCAGAAGAGATTGTGTTGAAAGAATTAGTGTATATTGAAAGCGTGGAAAGCTCCTTCGGGAGCTTTTTGCTGTTTATAAGATAAATTCTGTCGGAGCTTTTGACTTAATGATTTGATTTATAAAACTGGCAATGATACAATTAGCGTAATTTGAAAGAAAGCAGAGAAAATATGAGTGAAAAGTTACTGATTGTTGAAGATGACAAAAAATTAAATGATGGAATCCGTCTGGCTTTAAAGAATGATGCTTATTTCTTTTATCAGTGCAGAACTTTGCAGGAAGCTAGAGAAATCTTGAAAAAGGAAGATATCACATTGGTTTTATTAGATGTGAACTTGCCGGATGGGAATGGGATTGATTTTGTAAGAGAAATAAGGAAAAACAGTCAGGTGCCGATTATTCTGCTTACAGTAAATAACATGGAAGTAGATATTGTAACAGGATTGGAAGCTGGGGCAAATGATTATATTACGAAACCGTTTAGCTTGATGGTTTTGCGTGCAAGAGTGTCTGTGCAGCTTAGAAATAAAGAGGCAGCAGCTAAAAATTCTATGGAGCTTGATGGATTTGAGTTCTATTTCGATAAAATGGAATTTTTCAAAGATGGAGAACCTATTGAACTTAGTAAGACAGAACAAAAGCTCCTTAGAGTGCTGTGTGAAAACAGAGGAAAAGTATTGAAACGGGAATATCTGATTGACGAGGTATGGCAGGGAGATACAGAGTTTGTGGATGCTCATGCTCTGACTGTTGCAGTTAAACGCCTCAGGGACAAATTAGAAGATGATACGCAGAAGCCTGAATATATCAAGACAGTCTATGGAATTGGTTATACCTGGGCGGTGAATGGATGATAGAACTAATTATATTGATTGTAGGAATATTTGTTTTAAGTGGAATCTTCTGGCATAGCATTTTTTATCAGAAAGAAAAAAAGCTTTTGAACCGGCTGCAGCAAATGCTGGATTGTGCTATAGATGGAGAACTGGAACGGACAGAAATATCAGAAGAAAAGTATTCTGCTCTTGAAAACAGCATGAAACAACATTTAGACAGTAGCTTTCTGGCAAGAAAGAACCAACAGGAAGAAAAAGAAGTGATACAGAAACTTATTTCCGACATTGCGCATCAGACCTTGACTCCTATTTCAAATTTGAAAATTTATGGTGAAATACTCTCTGAAACAAATCATGAAAATCAGGAGGAGATAGCTACCATTTTGGAGCAGACAGAGAAATTAGATTTCCTGATACAATCATTGGTCAAATTATCACGGATGGAGAGTGGAATTATCGCAGTACATTCGGAGGATACTACTATTGCACAGATGTTTGAATCCATACAGCAGCAGTTTAACGTAAAAGTAAGGGAGAAGAGTATTACTCTGAGCCTATGTGACACGGATTTGCATGTTCGATGTGATCCAAAATGGACCGTGGAGGCACTCGGAAATATTGTAGATAATGCGATTAAATACACAGCATGTGGGGGAAATGTTCAGGTAAAAGCCGAGCCGAATTCTTTCTTTGTAAAGATTGATATCATTGATGATGGCATTGGAATAGAAAAAGAAGAAATACCAAAGATATTTGGACGGTTTTATCGGAGTCTGTCAGTGGCAGACCAGCCAGGAGTAGGAATTGGCTTATTCCTTGCAAGAGAGATCATTCAGGCACAAAATGGGTATATAAAAGTGACATCAGAGAGAGAAAAGGGCTCTACCTTTTCTGTGTTTCTTCCGATATCAAAAAAGGAATAGTATCAAAACGGTGATATTTCAGAAACCAGATGGAGACATTGTTATGATAAAGTCTGTATTGTAAAGATCAATACAGGCTTTTTTGATGGGAGGATGGCATGAATATATTAAAAGCAGTGAATTTAAGAAAAATATATGGACAAGGAGAAACAGAAGTCAAAGCCCTTGATGGTGTAAATTTAGAAGTGGAAAAGGGGGAGTTTGTAGCGATTGTTGGAACTTCTGGGAGCGGAAAGTCTACGATGCTTCATATGATTGGAGGATTAGATAATCCAACATCTGGGCAGGTAATTGTGGATGGACAGAACTTAAGCCATATGACAGATGAAGAGATTACCATTTTCCGACGCAGGAATATTGGTTTCGTATTTCAACAGTATAACTTGGTTCCGATGCTGAATGTATGGGAAAATATTATTCTTCCTGTGAAACTGGATGGAAAAAAGGTAGAAAAAGGTTATGTAGATGAAATCATAGATACACTGGGCATTCGGACAAAATTGGAAAACCTGCCAAGCGCTCTATCCGGTGGACAGCAACAGAGAGTGGCAATTGCAAGGGCTTTAGCTGCAAAACCAGCCATTTTGCTCGCTGACGAGCCGACTGGAAATTTGGATTCGAAAACAAGTCAGGATGTATTAGGGCTTCTGAAAGTAACCAGTAAGCGTTTTCACCAGACCATCGTTATGATTACCCATAATGAAGAGATTGCCCAGATGGCAGACCGGATTTTACAGATAGAAGACGGAAAAATTGTTTCAGACAGTGGTTTGGTATAGTGAGGGCGTTTATATGGTAAAAGTAGAGAATAAAGAAACGTTACGATTATTGACGAAACGTTTTATGAAAATGAACCGAGCAAGAAATATTATTGCTGTTATTGCAATCATGTTGACATCACTGTTATTTACAAGCCTCTTTGTGGGGAGTGTATCCATGATACTTTCCAAAAGAGCAACGGAAATTAAGCAATTTATGGATTCATCCCATGCTATTGCGCAGAATTTGTCAGAAGAAGATGCGGAGAGATTGCAAAAAACAATAGAACAGGATGAAGATGTGGAACGATATGGTTCCGGTATTTTTCTGGGAGCTGGAATGGACGAACGGTTTGGATTTTCCGTAGAGGTCCGATATGCAGATGAAAATATGGCAGAAAGTTTTAATTGTCTGCCAACTACAGGAAGACTGCAGGAGAAAGAAAATGAAGTAGCACTTAGCAGCACGATATTGGAATCTCTGGGTGTTACACCAAAGATTGGGGAAGAAGTAACGCTGACCTGGGAAGTAAATCCCATGCTGAAACAATATAAGACAGATACGTTTCAGATATGTGGATTCTGGCAGGGGGATAAAGCTGTTTTAGGTCAGATGGTCTGGGTATCTGAAGCCTATGCGAAGGAGAATTGTTATCCTGTTACACAGAAAGAATTAGAAAATGGTATCTATAATGGGGGAAAGGAGTATTCTGTCTGGTACAAGAATCTTTGGAATCTGGAAAAGAAAACAGAAAATATATCTAAGACAGCAGGATTTACGAAAGCAGGGACAGGATTGGAGATCAATCCGGCATATAATCTTTTTGAAGAGGATTCATTTTCATTCACTTCCTTTATTGTAATGGTACTGTTTGTGATATTGGCTGGTTACTTAATTATTTATAATATTTTTAACATTTCTGTGAAAACGGATATCCGGGCTTACGGATTGTTAAAGAATGTGGGGACAACGGGAAAGCAGTTGAAGAAAATTGTACGTATGCAGGCGTGGAGATTATCAGCTATTGGCATTCCAATCGGATTGCTTTGTGGTTATCTTGCAGGTCTTTGTATGGCTCCGTCCTTGACTGCAGATGCCCAAATTAGTGCACAGGCAGGAAAAACGGCTCAGACAGTAGTATCAGCTAATCCTTTGATTTTTTTTGCAGCAGCTCTTCTGACACTTTTAACGGTGTATTTATCCAGTCTACAGGCTTGTAAAATGGTGGAAAGAGTTTCGCCTGTGGAAGCTCTGCGTTTGGCAGAAGGAGAGCAGTCACATAGGAAAATAAAAAAGAATACTTCTGTAACCTGGTGGGGGATGGCAGTTCAAAATGTGTTACGAAATTGGAAAAAGGGATTGATTGTTATGCTTTCTATCGCTCTTTCTATGGTGGTTGTCAACTGTATCGTGATGTTGGTGCAGGGATATGATTTTGAGACTTACCAGAATATAGTTTTAGCATCTGATTTTCAACTGGATCAGATGACCGACACTTTATCGAATACAAATTTTAACGGTATTACACCTGAAATCAAAGAGATTCTGAATAAGTGTCCGGAAAGTGAGAAAACAGGATATGTGTATTATTCGGAAGAAAGACATAAGATGGAACCGGCACTTTTGAAAACGTGGGAGACATTGGCAGAAAAAAACAAAGAAAACTGGACAGATTATGAAAAGCAAATCTGGGAGGAAACAAAAGCGGATAATACGGTAAAGGTTCATTTCCTCGGAATTAGTGAAGCGGTGTTTGATATGTTAGAATGGAAAGAGGAAAAATGTTCCTGGAATACGTTTAAAAGTGGGGATTATGTGATTGTGGACTATAGTGATAAATATACAGAACAACCAGTTTCTTATTATCAGTCTGGCGAAACTTTTAAAATGGAGTACGGAAACGGAAAGCAGAAAGATTATGGGGTGATCGGAGAAGCTATGATGCCATATTCCCTGGATTATCCGTATGCAGATTCTGTTTATATTACAGTAATGGTCCCAGAAGAAGAGTATATCACCCAGACAGAAAATCAATCAGCAATGTATGCTGCTATTGATGCCAAGAAGGGAGAGGATAAGCAAGTAAAAGAATACATTGATGAAAATATTTTGAAAGAAAATGATATGATCAATGTTTTTTCTGTATTGGATATGAAGGCGAGCTTTAGGCGGTTTGTCAGTAAATATTATATGATCGGTAGTTTTCTTGTCGTTATTTTAGCCTTTATTGGCATTATGAATTTCTTTAATACAACAGCAACTTCTGTAATTAGCAGAAAAAAAGAACTGGCACTTTTGGAAGTTGTTGGAATGACGAAAAAACAGATATCGAAAATGCTAGTGGCTGAGGGATTCCTATATTTGGGAGGCGCATTTATGATTGCAGTATTATTAGTTGTGTTTGGGGCAGAGAAGATTTTAGCAAATACACTCGGTACGGCATTTTTCTTTCAGATGCATCTTACAATCGTGCCGTGCCTGCTTATGGTTCCGATATTAAGTGGAATTGCATATGCGATTCCAAAGTATCAGTTTAAAAAGATGAGTCAGGAAAGTGTAGTTGAAAGAATTCGTAAGGAATAATAACAATATATAAATCAGGCGTATGGAAGTATATTAAAGAAGAGCGGTATGACGATGGTGGAGATTGCGAAGCGGAACAATGTCAGTGAGCGGACGATTTATAGGTATAAAGAATATAAAAGGTCGTCAGGAATTTATGCGGATGCTGAATGATATTGAAGACGGCAGAGGATGAAGTGAAAATTATTCAAATGGTTTTTGACAGGTATATTCATACCAATGATGGAATCAATGGTGTGGCAAATTATCTGAACAATCATGGATTATAATGCAAAAAAATTGATTGTATAAAAGAAATGTGTAAGTTATAATATAGATGCGGTCAGATGCCTTTTGGGGGACGACAATATTTGTTACAAAAAGGAGAAAGACCAGTGAATACAGAATTGAAAAATGAAGTGAAAGCGATTATTGCAGGAAAAGAACCTGCACTTGCATAAAGTTATGTAAGAAAAAGAGCCTTTGAGTTAAAATGACTTGGAGGCTCCTGTTATTTTTCAGTAAGGAGTTAGGAGTAGTAAATGGATATTAATAGACAGCAGAAAGCTCCAATTTATGAGGCACTTGAGGAATTTAAAAAAAGAAGAGTGGTTCCATTTGACGTGCCTGGGCACAAAAGAGGCAGGGGAAACCCGGAACTGGTACAGCTGCTTGGACAAAAGTGCGTGGAACTGGACGTAAATTCCATGAAACCACTGGATAATTTGTGCCATCCGGTTTCTGTTATCCGCGAAGCAGAAGAACTGACGGCAGATGCATTTGGCGCAGAAAATGCATTCCTCATGGTTGGGGGAACGACATCGGCAGTGCAGGCAATGATATTGTCAACCTGTAAGGCGGGCGATAAAATTATATTACCGAGAAATGTCCATAAAAGTGCACTTAATGCACTGGTGCTCTGTGGGGCAGTTCCGGTTTATGTGAATCCGGAGATGAATGCGAAACTTGGGATTTCTCTCGGAATGGAAATAGACCAGGTTGCCAGGGCGATTGAGGACAACCCGGATGCAAAAGCGGTTCTGGTAAACAATCCGACGTATTACGGGATATGTTCAGACCTCCGGGCAATCGTAAAACTTGCTCATTCCAGAGGAATCAAGGTGCTTACAGATGAAGCACATGGGACGCATCTGTATTTTGGGGAAAACCTTCCGGTATGTGGTATGGCAGCAGGCGCAGACATGTCTGCCATCTCCATGCACAAATCCGGGGGAAGCCTTACACAAAGCTCCATCCTTCTTACCGGGAAAGCGGTAAAAGCAGATCATGTCAGGCAGATTATCAATCTGACACAGACAACCAGTGCATCGTATCTCCTTTTATCGAGTCTTGATATTTCAAGAAGAAATCTTGCGTTGCGGGGAAGAGAATCTTTTGCCAGAGTTGCAAAAATGGCAGAATATGCCAGAAATGAAATTAATTCTATTGGCGGTTACTATGCCTATGGGCGTGATCTGGTAAATGGAACCAGCATTTACGATTACGATGTCACCAAGCTGTCCGTTTATACATTGGATATCGGGCTTGCCGGAATAGAAGTATATGACCTGCTCCGGGATGAATATGACATACAGATCGAATTCGGTGATATCTGTAATATCCTTGCGTATATTTCCATTGGTGACAGAATTCAGGATATTGAGAGACTCGTAGGGGCATTGCAGGATATCAAGAGGTTATACAGCAGGGACAGGACAGGGCTTTTGTCCGGGGAATATATCAATCCGGAGGTGGCGGTATCTCCGCAGAAAGCTTTTTATGCAGAAAAAAAATCGCTAAGCATAAAAGATTCCGTGGGATGCATCAGTGGAGAGTTTGTCATGTGCTATCCACCGGGGATTCCGATCCTTGCCCCGGGGGAACGGATTACAAAAGAGATTGCGGAATATATTCTGTATGCAAAAGAAAAAGGATGCTCCATGCAGGGAACCGAAGATCCGGCAGTGGAATATCTTCAGGTACTGGCATGAGTGGCAACAGGAGGTAAAGATATGCAAATGTGGTTTTCGGAATATCATACAGTTAATGTAAAACTGGATGTTCGGATAGAGGAGCAGCTTTTTTCGGGAAAAAGTGAATATCAGGAGATAGATGTATTTAAATCCTATGAATTTGGAAAAATGGCAGCATTGGATGGTGAAATTGTTTTTTCCGATGCAGATGAATTTATATATGATGAAATGGTGACCCATGTGCCGATGGCAGTCCATCCCAATGCAAAAAAAATTCTGATTATTGGTGGCGGGGATGGGGGTGTGGCGAAAGAACTCATAAAATACCCGTTTGTTGAAAAGATTGACGTGGTAGAAACCGATAAAATGTTTGTTGATGTATGCAGAAAATTTTTCCCGGAGGTGGCATGTGGGTTAGAGGATCCCAGAATTTCAATGTATTATGATGATGGGCTTAGATTCCTGCGTGGGAAAAATGATGAATACGATCTGATCATCAACGATTCAACAGATCCATTGGGGCACACGGAAGGTCTATTTACAAAAGAATTTTACGGAAGCTGTTATAAAGCTCTCCGGGAGGACGGAATCATGGTGTATCAGCATGGAAGCCCGTTTTATGACGAGGATGAGGCTGAATGCCGGAAAATGCACAGAAAAGTCTACAAGTCATTCCCGATCAGCCGGGTATACCAGGCACATATCCCGACCTGTCCTTCCGGGTACTGGTTATTCGGATTCGCTTCTAAAAAGTATCATCCGCTGAATGATCTTGATGCAGAAAGATGGGATGCACTTGGAATGAAAACATGGTACTATACTACAAATTTACACCGGGGGGCATTTATGCTTCCAAAATATGTAGAGGACTTACTCGAAGAGGAAGAAACCCGGTAAAACAAATGATACAGGAGGAATAAAAATGAGCAGATTACTTATTATTGGATGTGGCGGTGTTGCACAGGTGGCAATCAGAAAATGCTGTCAGAACAGTGAAGTTTTCACGGACATCATGATTGCAAGCCGTACCCTGTCAAAATGTGACGATTTAAAGGCAAAACTTGAAGGGAAAACAGCTTCCAGAATTGAGACGGCAAGGGTTGACGCGGACAACGTGGAAGAATTAAAAACACTGATCCGTTCGTACCGGCCGGATGCAGTGCTCAATGTGGCACTCCCTTATCAGGATCTTACGATTATGGATGCATGTCTTGCCTGTGGAGTTGACTATATTGATACCGCAAACTACGAGTGCGAGGATACGCAAGATCCACAGTGGAGGGAAATTTATGAGAAGCGGTGCAAAAAACTGGGATTTACCGCTTACTTTGATTATTCTTGGCAGTGGGCTTATCAGGAAAAATTCAAGGAGGCAGGACTTACCGCAATTCTTGGAAGCGGGTTTGACCCTGGTGTCACATCGGTATTTACGGCATATGCGCAGAAACATTATTTTGATGAAATCCACACCATTGATATACTTGACTGTAATGGCGGAGATCATGGATATCCGTTTGCCACAAACTTTAATCCGGAGATAAATCTTCGGGAGGTATCCGCTAACGGTTCCTACTGGACGGATGGGCACTGGGTAGAAACCGAGCCGATGGAGTGGCGGG
>ENA-OPCU01000695-OPCU01000695.1-human-gut-metagenome-genome-assembly--contig:-NODE-695-length-11550-cov-2.509787_pt1 | contig 11550 bp, 10 predicted proteins | sample MGYA00241255_ERZ501490 | MGnify/ENA primary metagenome ERZ501490 (study PRJEB25962, sample SAMEA2042627) | human gut metagenome | biome: human gut; feature: human-associated habitat; material: faeces... | reverse complement strand
CTTAAGAGCAGAGTGCCGTTTTTGCATTTCTTTGACGGCTTCCGTACTTCTCACGAAATTCAAAAGATTGAAGTTTGGGATTATGATGAACTCAAATCTATGGTGGATATGGATGATGTTCAGGCATTCCGTGCAAGAGCGCTCAATCCTGAAAGACCTGTTCTTCGTGGCTCTGCCGAAAACAGTGATATATTCTTCCAGCACAGAGAGGCTTGCAATAAGTATTATAATGACGCTGTTGCAACAACCGAGATGTATATGAATATGGTTAATGAAAAGCTCGGTACCGATTATAAGCTTTTCAACTACTATGGTGCAGAGGATGCCGACAGAGTAATTGTTGCTATGGGCTCTGTTTGCGATACTATTAAGGAAACAATTGATTTTCTTAACGCACGTGGCGAAAAGGTTGGTATGATTAAGGTTCATCTTTACAGACCTTTCTCTGTTAAACACCTTGTTGACGTTATTCCTGACAGCGTTAAGACGATTTCTGTTATTGACAGAACTAAGGAACCCGGTTCACTCGGCGAACCTCTTTTCCTTGATGTTGTTGCCGCTCTTAAAAACTCTAAGTTCAGCAATGTTCCTGTTTACGGCGGACGTTACGGTTTAGGCTCAAAGGATACACTTCCTGCTCATATCATTTCTGTTTATAACAATATGAATGCAGAAAAGCCTAAGACAGAGTTTACTCTTTCAATCAACGATGACGTAACAAATCTTTCACTTGATGTTACCGAAAGCCCTGACACAACACCTAAGGGTACAACCTCTTGCAAATTCTGGGGTCTCGGCTCCGACGGTACGGTGGGCGCCAACAAGAACTCCATCAAGATTATCGGTGATAATACGGATATGTATGCTCAGGGCTATTTCTTCTATGACTCGAAAAAGTCAGGCGGTATAACCGTATCTCATCTTCGTTTCGGCTCATCTCCGATTACTTCAACATATCTTATCAATAAGGCTAATTTTGTTGCATGTCATAATCCGTCTTATGTAACTAAATATGATATGGTGCAGGATATTGTGCCGGGAGGTACGTTCCTTCTCAACTGTATTTGGTCACCTGAGGAACTTGATAAGCAACTTCCTGCCAAGATGAAGAGATATATTGCAGAAAATAATATTAATTTCTACACTATCAACGGTATTAAGATTGCCGAGGAAGTAGGGCTTCCGGGCAGAGCTTCAACCATTCTTCAGTCTGCATTCTTCACAATTGCAAATATTATCCCTGTTGATAAGGCAATTGAACTTATGAAAAAGGCTGTTGTTAAGAAGTTCTCTAAAAAGGGCGAAGCTATCGTAAACGCTAACTGCAACGGTATTGACCGTGGCTCAAAGGAAATTGTTAAGATTGACGTTCCTGAAAGCTGGAAGAATGCGGTTGACGAGGAAAAGAAACTTGTTATTCCTACAAATCGCCCTGAAATGAAAGACTTTGTTAAAAATATTCTTCATCCTATCGACCATCTCCACGGTGATGATTTACCTGTTTCTAAGTTTGTAGACAGGGCAGACGGTGTATATCCTCAAGGCTCTGCCGCATTTGAAAAGAGAGGCATTGCTATTACTGTTCCTGAATGGGACGGCACAAAATGTGCTCAGTGTAACCTTTGTTCAATGGTTTGCCCTCACGCAGTTATTCGCCCTGTTTGCCTTAATGAGGAAGAGGCGAAGAATGTTCCTGAAGGTACACAGCTTGTTAAACATAAAAAGACTGATTATCAATATGCTATTATTGTTTCTACTCTTGACTGTACAGGTTGTGGCTCTTGCGCAAATGTTTGCCCTACAAAGTCGCTTACAATGAAGCCTATTGCTTCTCAACTTAAATCTCAACCGGTTTATGACGCTCTTTCACAGATTGATGCTAAGCCGGAGGTGCTTACAAATAATACTATCGGCGTTCAGTACAGAAAGCCTTATCTTGAATTTTCAGGCGCTTGCGCAGGCTGCGGTGAAACACCTTATGCTAAGCTTGCTACCCAGCTTTACGGCGACAGAATGTATATTGCAAATGCAACAGGCTGTTCGTCAATTTGGGGCGGCTCTGCTCCGTCAACACCGTATACTGTTGACAAAAAAGGCCACGGCCCTGCTTGGTCTAACTCACTATTCGAGGATAATGCCGAATTCGGTTACGGTATGATGCTTGCTCAAAAGCAAATCCGTGAAAGACTTGCCGCTGACGCACAGGTACTTCTTGATACATCAGTTTCAGCAGAGGCTCAGGCTTGGCTTGATACTTATGAAAATGCCGCAACAAATACTGAGGCTGCAGATGCGCTTATTGCCGCTCTCGAAAATGCAGAGCTTGACGGCGAGGCTAATGATGCTAAGGTTGATTTCCTTAAGGATAAGGACTATGCCGCTAAGAAGTATCAATTTATCTTCGGCGGTGACGGTTGGGCTTACGATATCGGTTTCGGCGGTCTTGACCATGTAATTGCTCAAAATCAGGACGTTAATATCGTAGTATTTGATACAGAGGTTTATTCTAATACAGGCGGTCAGGCTTCTAAGGCTACTCCTACAGGTGCGGTTGCTAAGTTTGCCGCTTCCGGTAAGGTTGTTAAGAAGAAAGACCTTGCTCAAATCGCTATGAGCTACGGCTATGTATATGTTGCTCAGGTTGCTATGGGTGCTAATGCCGCTCAATGCCTTAAGGCATTCCAAGAGGCTGCCGCTTATAACGGACCTTCGCTTATCATCTGCTATGCTCCTTGTATTAACCACGGTATCAAGATGCCGTTTAATCAGACTGAACAGAAAAAGGCTGTCGCAGCAGGATATTGGAACTTGTTTAGATTTAATCCTGCACTTGCAGAAGAAGGTAAAAACCCATTCTCGCTTGACAGCAAGGCTCCGACGGCTGATTACGTTGAATTTATTGAGGGTGAAACAAGATATTCTGCTCTTAAACGCTCATTCCCGGGCAAGGCAGAGGAACTCTTTGGTATTGCCGCAGAAAATTCAATTGAAAAATATAATAAGCTTGCTAAGCTTGTTGATTTCTATGCTCCGAGCAAAGACTGATAATAGTTGAAAATAAATAAGGGTAACGGTTAATTTGCCGTTACCCTTATTTTATATTTTAATCGAGCATTATATATGAAAAAACGAGAAAAAGCGAGTAAATGAGAGATTATCACTATATTTATAAAATTATTGTTGACTATTAAACTCTCTTGTGTTATTATATTCAAGCAAAAGAAAAAGGGCCGTTTAGGTCAAATGTTTTAGGAGGATTTGATTATGTCAACATTTTTACCAAAAGCTGACGAAATCACTCGTAACTGGTATGTTATTGACGCTGCCGGCAAGCCTCTCGGACGTGTAGCAAGTGAAGCTGCAGTTCTCCTCAGAGGTAAGCACAAGCCAATCTTCACACCAAACGTAGATTGCGGTGACTTCGTAATTATTATCAACACAGACAAAGCAGTTCTTACAGGTGACAAGCTTAACAAGAAGCTTTATCAGCATCACACAGGTTATATCGGTAACCTTAAGGAAGTTAAGTACGGCACACTTATGGCTGAAAAGAGTGATTTTGCTATGCAGCTTGCTGTTAAGGGCATGATTCCTGACACAACACTCGGCAGAAAGCAGCTCACAAGATGCCATATCTACAAGGGCGCAGACCATAAGCACGAGGCTCAGAAGCCTGTAGCTTATGAATTATAATAGGAGGTATCTGAGTTATGTATGAAACTAATCCATATTTCTACGGAACAGGTAGAAGAAAAGAATCAGTAGCACGTGTACGCTTATACGCAGGTACCGGCAAAATCACAATCAACGACAGAGATATTGACGATTACTTTGGTCTTGAAACACTTAAGCTTATTGTTCGTCAGCCACTCACTCTTACAGAAACAGGCGAAAAGCTTGACGTTGTATGCAGAGTAAACGGCGGCGGTGTAACAGGTCAGGCAGGCGCAATTCGCCACGGTCTTTCAAGAGCTCTTCTTCAGTACGACGAAAATCTTCGTTCGGCACTCAAGAAGGCCGGATTCTTGACTCGTGACCCGAGAATGAAAGAGAGAAAGAAATACGGTCTCAAAGGCGCTCGTCGCGCACCTCAGTTCTCAAAGAGATAATCGGTTACGATTTTTCAATCAAATACTTCAAAAGCCACGGGAAATCAACGGTTTTCCGTGGCTTTTTTATATAGCGATACCATAAACGGCTTCTTTGCATAGGCCGAGAAAAGGATTTTGCGTTCGGTTCGCTGTGTTTTAAATTTTCCCCAAAAAGCCTTGACGGGTAACCGAACGGTTACTACTATTTGAAAGCGAATTTATGACGGGAGATACAAAGGAGCGTATTATGGAAGCCGCGCTTTTTGAGGCAATGTACAATGAATTGCCTCCGCGATAAAAAGAGCTTGCGGTTTTTGTCCTGCACGATGGCGAGACTAAAAGCGTTGTCGGGAAATTGTCTTTTATTTAACAAAAAAACAGCCTAAGCTATTGCAATTATTGTTGAAATATTATATAATCTGCTCATTGATTAAACAGAAATTAAATTTGGGGGATAAATATGAGCTGGACATTATATTGGGTGCTTTTGGCAATCGGCATTGTTATGACAGGTATATTTTTGTTCTTGCGTGTTAAAAAGGGCGGAATTTCCGCACTGTATGCCAAGGCGGCGGCGAGTCTCTGTTTTATTTCAACCGCTTTTGCCGCAACAAGCGCAAACCGCGACAATCTTCAATTCGGCCTTTGGGTGGCGTTTGGGCTTATACTCGGAATGGTCGGCGATATTTGGCTTGACTTGAAATGGATTTATTTGCAGGATAAGGATTCATATCTTTATTCCGGCTTTATCTCATTCCTTTTAGGTCACATCTGTTTTAACGTGGCGATTTATAAAAGCTACAGATTTACCGGCAAAACACTTGCAGTTTCCATAGGCGTATCGCTTCTTATAGCTCTCGGCAATATATTGACCGAAAAGCTTATGAAAAATCATTTCGGTAAGTTTAAATTCATTGTATTTCTCTATACCTTCTTCCTGGCGTTGACTATGGTTTCGGCTATCATAGCGGCAATTGCCACAGGCTTTGAAAAGGTTTGGGTTGTTATGGCTGTGGGCGGTGTCCTCTTTACTCTGTCCGACGCGGTGCTTTCGGGTATGTACTTTGCCGAAAACAAGAATACAAAGTTTAACATATTCTTAAACCATATCTTATATTATGCCGCTCAGTTTACGATGGCGGCGACAATCCTTTGCATTAAATAAAAAATCGGTGGGAGCTTAAATTTAGTTCCCACCGTTTTTTACAGCCGCCTTTAGTTAAAAAATAACTAAGCTTTGATTATTACATTTTTAATGCTTTCAGTCCTGAAATGACTTTAAAGCGTCAATCGTATTTTGTATCAGCTCATCAAGCGAAATACCGAGCATATCCGCACCGCGCTGTATGACCTCGCGAGAGCAGCCGGCGGCAAAATTCTTCGCCTTGAATTTTTTCTTCACGGATTTAAGCTCAAGATCCTGTACGCTGTGCGACGGGCGCATTTTTACAACGGCTCCTATAAGCCCCGTAAGTTCATCTACCGCATAAAGGACCTTTTCCATCTCGTGTTCCGGCTTAATGTCTACCGTTATGCCGTACCCGTGGCTTGCCGTTGCGTGAATTATCTTTTCGTCAATGCCTCTTTCGCGCATTATTTCCTGTTCCTTTATGCAGTGCTCTTCGGGATACATTTCAAAGTCAAGGTCATGCAAAAGACCTACGATTCCCCAAAAATCCCTGTCGTCGCCGTAGCCGAGCTTGTCGGCAAAATACATCATTGTTTTTTCAACCGTTTCGGCGTGCTCAAGGTGAAACGGCTCCCTGTTGTATTCCGTAAGGAGCGCGTATGCTTCGTCTCTTGTCATATTCAAACACCATTTTGTGTATTTATTTTGCACTGTAATTCGTCAAATCTTTTACGACTTCACCTGCTATTATCAGCCCGACTACCGACGGGACAAACGCGTTACTGCCGGGGATAGCGCGTCTTTGCGTGCAATTTCTCGCCGTATCGGGAGGGCAAATGCAGTGCTCGCGGCAGCTTATCGCCGTATCCTCAATTGGTACAAGCGGCTTTTCCTTTGAATAAACTACCTTGAGTTTTTTAACTCCGCGTTTTTTCAGCTCGTATCGCATAACTCTCGCAAGCGGACAGACCGAAGTCTTATAAATATCAGTCACCTCAAATGCAGTCGGATCCATCTTGTTGCCGGCACCCATTGAGCAGATTATGGGAGTTTGGCTCTTTTGCGCCTGCATAACAAGCTCGATTTTGCCCGATACGGTATCTATGGCGTCAACAACATAGTCGTACTGTGAAAAATCAAATTCCGCCGACGTTTCCGGAGTGTAAAACTTCCGATGCGTTGTAACCTCGCAGTCCGGATTTATGTCCTTGATGCGTTCTTCGGCAACCTCGACCTTATATTTCCCTATTGTTGAACGCGTTGCGATTATCTGACGGTTTATATTTGTAAGGCAGACCTTGTCATCGTCTATAAGGTCTAATTTACCAATGCCCGATCTTGCAAGTGCCTCCACGGTGTAGCCTCCGACGCCGCCTATGCCGAATACGGCAACGCGCGAATTTTGCAGCTTTTCCATGGCTTCTTTTCCGAGAAGCAGCTCGGTACGTGAAAACTGATTCAGCATAATTTCCGCCTTTGTATTATAATAAGTATTTTTGCGCAACAGGCAGCGTGCTGTCTGCGATTCCGTATATGGGTTGTTTCGAATTTATTTTTTTCAGATGCAGTAAGAGCCGTTTGCGCCTACTGCCTTGTCGATTAAATCCTGAATAGTGACGCTGTCGGCATATTTGTTGATAACATCGTAAAAGCCGCGCCAAAAATCAAGTGTCTCACAGTATGAGCTGCGCTCGCAATAGCTTTTTTCATCCTGCAAACAGACCACCGGCGACAGCGAACCCTCGCAGACTCTGAGAATGTCTCCCGCCGTACATTTTTCGGGGTCAACATTGAGCTTGTAGCCGCCGGCATTGCCGCGAAAGCTGCGTATAAGGCCGGCCTTACTCAGAATTGAAACCACCTGTTCAAGATATTTCACCGATATATCCTGCCTTGAGGATATATCTTTAACAGAGACCGGTGCGGCATTTTGGTGGCGACCTATATCTATCATAACGCGCAAAGCGTAGCGCCCTTTTGTTGAAATCATAACATATCCTCCGTTTCAAAATATATCCCTATTATACTACCGATTTAGTAGGATAGTCAAGACCGAGTTTATGTGTTAAAAATCCCGGTTTAACAACAGAACTTAAATAATAATGAGCAAAACAAAGAGAATGTTATTAAGACGGTTTCAAGAAACCGTCCTCTGACAAAAACAAAAGCCGAAACTGAGAAGTAAAATTTACTGCTGCGTTTCGGCTTTTCGTATTCGTAATATGTAATTTTAAATGCTTCGAGGGTTACATATCGCCGTTTTTATCCTGCGGCTTCTCGGGACTTGCCGCACGCATACTTTGAGGCATATACGCATTTGACTTTTCTTCCTGAGCGTTGTATTTTTCAGTCTGAAAAGCGGGCTCGTTTTTGTCCTCGGCAACTTTGTTTTTATTGCCTTTTACAATATTTATAATAGGCCTGACTGCGCCGAGTGCACACAGTAATATGCCGATTATCAGATCGGTCACATATGATTTGGAGATTTCGGGCTCACTGAGAAATCTGTAAGCATTTCTCAACGACTCGGCAAAGGTGAGCGTAAAATCTATCTCGCCGTCGGCAAACCACGACTGATATGCACTGTAAACATCCTTTGCAAGACAGCAGTACCAAGCGAGAATTATCACAAGCAAAGCCATAACCACGGAAATTATGCAGCCGAATTTGCTGAGCTTTTTAGCGAAAACCTCATATCCTTTAAACGCACATATAACTCCTATCAGTCCGCTTATTGCGGCAATATAGCCTACTTGGTACAGCAGAAAATACACTACTCCTCCCGCAAGTGAAAAAAGGAACGCACCTACCGTTCCTGCAAGACGATTTTCGGGAACGACCGCAATATCGGAGCTCTCCGTATATTGTGAGAGAGGTTCGATTTCTTTTGAATTTTTCATTTTGAAATTCATCACCTTTCGGGCATCGGATGCTTGCAGGCACCGTTTTGCCGCAATTTTGATTTAACTTGACATCGGCAAGGCGAACCTTACAGAGAATGCAACGATAAGATTATACATAAGAATGCGAGCTTTGTCTATAAAAAGATTATTTTGTCATTTCTTATGGCAATGTTACGACGAATAAAATATAATCTTTCGCGAAACGGTATAAATACGTCAGCAGTTTGTAAGCGGATATTTTTCATACAAAGAAAAGCGGAGCAAAGTTTGCTTTGCTCCGACGTGGTGCGGGTAGCAGGACTTGAACCTGTACAGAGTTGCCTCCACAAGAACCTGAATCTTGCGCGTCTGCCAATTCCGCCATACCCGCATATTAAATTTTGTCCTCTGAATTTTACACGGCGAGGACATCCGAGGCGGAGCTTACTTTCAGATAAATCTACTTTCGGCTTGTTCCGCAAATATAAAAACGCATTTCTGCGATTTTACCGTTTTCGGCGTGGGCGCATTATCGGACACGGTATCTGCCGATTTGCCGCACGATATAATATATGATATTAAAAATCAAAGCCTCGTATTACCGAGAAACACTAAAATACGGATTTTTAATTTCCGCTGTTTATAATACCATTTAGCGGCGTTGTTGTCAAACCCTTTTTATGCGCGCGTAATTGACAAAACGGTCAAAGTAACTTATGATATAAACATCAAAAGGAGTTGATAAAATGGGGAGCGGTAAATTGCCTGCCGATGGAACAAACAGCCCAAAAAGGCTTTATTATATCGATATTCTCAATATTCTGTCTTGTTTTACCGTTGTGGTGCTGCATTGCTCCGGCGGAGTTTTTTATTATCAGAAAACACGCCTTTGGTTCATATATATGTTTTTGCAGACCGTAGCTCATTTTGCCGTGCCCGTGTTTTTTATGATAACCGGTGCAAATTTACTTGATTACCGCAAAAAATACGATACAAAGACGTTCTTTAAAAAACGTGCCGCAAGAACACTTGCACCGTTTCTTTTTTGGTCGCTGCTTTACTGGGTACGCCCGTTTGTGTTAAAACAGGCAACCGCGCCCATGAGCGCAAAGGGGCTTTTCCTTGCGATATTCAATAACGAGGCAAATTATGTATTTTGGTTTTTCTATTGCATTTTTGCCGTATATATGTGCCTGCCGCTGTTTTCGCTCGCCGCGGATAAGAAAAACATCAAAATCATAGAGTATGTGTGCGTTCTCGGCTTTGTGTTCAATTCGGTCTTGCCGCTCGTCAACAGATTTGTAATTCCCGTATACGGTGGACTGACTCCGGTTATAGTAACGGGCTATGTGGTATTTGTCTTTATGGGCTGGCTTATAAAAAACAAGGATTATACCAAAAAGGCGCGTATACTTATTTATATGTCGGGTATTTTCGGAGCCGCTCTGATGTTTTTCGGAACATATATTGTCAGCAAAAAAAGCGGGGAAACCGACACTTTGTTTATGGACTATACGTCGATAGCCTGCCTGCCTATGTCCGCCGCCGTGTTTACGGCAGCGAAATATATCAAATGGGAGCGGCTTTTCAGGGTTATTCCGGAAAAATTCATAAGAGCCCTGTCGTCGCTCAGCCTCGGAATATATGTTACGCATATGCTCGTTTTGTATGCATTTGACAAGGTGACTGTTTTTGCGGAGCACCCAGTGTATTATTCGGTGTTTATGCCGTTTATAGCATATATTATATGCGCCGTACTGTCGTTCGTCATCAAAAAAATACCGATTTTAAAACATATTATGCCTTAAAATCCTTTTTTAAAAATTCAGCTACGCCGTCATCATTGTTTTCCCCTATGACTTCATCGGCAATCTGCCGAAGCTCCGGGACAGCATTTTTGACGGCGTATTTTCTGTCCGCCAGCGAAAACAGAAGTATATCGTTTCTGTTGTCGCCGAACGCCGCGATTTTGTCCGCGCCGACCAGAGCCATAACCTCCTGTGCGCCGTTAGCCTTACTCGCCTTACTGCTGTATATTTCGAGAAACCAGTATGGGGTGTATGTGTCGGCGTAAAAAGAACAGGTAACTCCGTTTATTTTCTGCGCTGCGTCATAGATGGGCTTCAGTTCGTCATATCCGTCGGAAAGACTTATAAAAACGGGGTGCATATCGTCTAAAATCTCGTATTCGGAGACTTTTTTAAATTCGCCGAAGAATTTACCCTTCCTTTTTTCGTAAAAATCACGGTGAATGGGCAATTTGAAATCAGTGTATTCTATTGTGAATTTTCCGTCGTCACCGTAGAAAAAGACAAACGGCGATTTGTTCCTTCGCACAAATATTTCCGTTATCGCAAAAAAGGCGTCCTTCGGTATCTCGTGGTAGGCAACCGCTTTTTTGTTCTTTAAATCAAACAGAAACACACCGTTCATAAGCACCGCCGGCACGGATATATCAATATCCTTCAAAAGCTCTGCGGCAGACATTGCGCTTCTTGCGGTAGCAACGGTAAACAGCATACCTTTTTTTATAAGCTCATTTATTATTTCGACGCTGCGGCGGCTTACTTTCCCGCCGTCATTCAGGAGCGTTCCGTCCATATCCGATATGTAAAGTGTTTTCATTTATCTCTCCGTTAATTTTTTAGGAAGAGTTTAGCATACGCAAAATGCATTGTCAAACCATACGGCAGGATAAAAATTTTAATTGCCTTAAATGTTGATTTATGGTAAAATTTATGTAAAATATCTATCCGAAAGGGGTACATGAAATGACAAAAAAATCCAAAACCCTGATTTCAATATTGCTGTTTGTAGTTTTGTTCGGCGGACTTCTTTTAACCGCTACGTTTACCGATTTGCAGGTGAGCGATATCCTGACGCGGCATGCTTTGGCGTCACATTCGTATTACACTAACGACCCGTTCGGTGCCACATTTGAGAGCATCGGCAGCGCGCCTGTTTATTTTATGCTTGCATTCAGTATACAGATACTCTTTTGGGGTGTTCGCAGATTTTGGAAAAAACGCCCGATAAAGGATATTGTTGAAGTTATAGGCGTAATAGCGGGTACTGCGGCATATTACGCATTTTTAAGTGAGACCGTGGGCTATCTTTTACAACACCTGAATGCGGAGAGCTACAAGGGCTCGGCTTTTTTGTCGGGGATTGCGCTGTTTTTGGCGGCGCTTTTTATGCTGTTCGGAACCCTTGCCGTAAAGAATTTCTCCGATGAATCCATAAAAAAGCTTATAAACTTTGCGTTTGCAATGATTTGCACCGTAATACTCGCAAATGCCGTGGTTGCGATAGTTAAAATCCCGTTCGGCCGTATGCGTTACCGCGCTATGAATACCGCCGGCGGGGCTTCAATAGGCGGATTTGCGAATTTCACAAGATGGTATGTGAGAAACGGTCAGATGGATAAGGCGCAAATGATGACGCTCTT
>ENA-OPCU01000694-OPCU01000694.1-human-gut-metagenome-genome-assembly--contig:-NODE-694-length-11550-cov-3.594693_pt1 | contig 11550 bp, 11 predicted proteins | sample MGYA00241255_ERZ501490 | MGnify/ENA primary metagenome ERZ501490 (study PRJEB25962, sample SAMEA2042627) | human gut metagenome | biome: human gut; feature: human-associated habitat; material: faeces... | reverse complement strand
TACGCTGCTGCTTTTTCAGTTCAGCAAGTTCCTTTTTCTTATCAGAAATAATTTCCTGATGCTTATTGATTTCATTTTCAACCTTTTCAATTTTTTTAGATAATGCTGACAGTGTCATATTCTTTCAATCCTCTCTTTCTCATTTCATCATTTACTATCTGCTGTCGGAGTCTTAGCTCATCTCTCTGCGGAGTTGTCATATGTGCAAGACTTTTAATTATCCAGAGTGTTTCCCTGCCGACATATTTCTTTGCAACTCGCTTCTCACACTCCGCAATCATTTCATCAAATGTTCCATCAAAGTCATACCAGACAAACACAAGCTCATCACTCGAAATCATTATTTTTTTATCCAGAACAGAAAATTTTGCAATGATGTTTTCTGCGTTCCTTAGCAAAGCTCCCTGGTTCTTTTCTATATCCAAAGTCCAACAGAAATTATTCCAGCCATTGTTAGAAGGGAGGCTTGCCGGAATCCTTTTTGTTACATGAGATGTGTAGTATCTTATCATATCCGGTGGAGCTTCTACATACGGCTCGCCAAAAAATCCTGCGTTACTGGGACACTCCTTTGATGGTTTTGCTGTGAAAAGTTTTAACAGATTTTTTTCATTTTCTGTTATGCTTTCAAAGCTGCCACCTGATAATTGCTTTTTGATTTTTTCTATTTCCATATTCAGTTTATTAAGTTCTTCATAAATATTTTCCAGCTCTTCTGATGAAATATTATCGTTGCCATCTTCAAAAATTTCTGAATCATTTTTTGTTTCATCTGATGACAATGCCTGTGGAAGTACTGCAATAATTTCTTCTGTTATTTTTTTAATCCTGACCGGAAAATCTTCTTTTTCTCCATCAGTTTCTGTCACAACCTTGCTTATTGCATTAATAACAGGACGAAGCATTGCATCAATTGTTTTTGGCATACTCCATCCGTCAGGCTGAATGATTTCTAATGCACTGTATATATCATCTGACACTCTGATTAACCTTGACATTTTTATTGTCTCCTTTCTTATCGTTACCTGTTACATCTGCTTCAAATTGTGTTACATACGCTGTTACATTTTTGTTACATGCCTGTTACACTGTTACACCCTGTTACATTTTTGTTACACCCATGTAACACAGAGCCTGTCTGCATGTAACAGATTTTGTTACATTTTTGCCCCTTGCATCACTTTTTCTACCGTTTTTTGTACTTCTTTTTGCAAGATACGCATTTTGTCATACAAAATCGCCCCTTAAAAAGTGGCTTGCAACCTTGTTAGGGAGTATCCCTAAGACCCTCTGGCACAACACATGACAATCATATTCACATTTTTTCTTTACACTTTTATTTTTTGTCATGTAATTTTTCTCCTGAAAATTTTTAAAAACCGAAACGGTAATTTTTAAATTATCGTTTCGGTTTTTGGTGTCTTTGAAAAATATTTTTAATCAATCCTTTAAAAAAATCTTCCGATTTTTTTAAGGGTTATAAATTACTCCGTATAATTTTTCATGTAATCTTTCAACGCTTCTCTCAAAGAAATATCTTCATGGTCTTTGCAATATCTGTAGAACTCATCAAGAAGATTGTTTGATGTACTCATCCTGACAAGCTTAATATTTTTATTGTTCTTCACCTCGTCTCTTAAGTATGAAGTGATAGTTTTTTTCATTTCAATCTCTCTGCTTCTTGAATATAAAAGCTCTTTAGTGCAGCTCATACACTGCATGAAGAACAACTCATATTCAACATTAATTTTATCCAGTATCTTTTCCTGCATGTCATTTTATCCTTTCACATATTAATATTTGAATCAATTCTCCGAACTCAGTAATTGTCTCCTGATATATACTTAACTATTGTTTTATCCTGTTTTATTACAAGAGTATTATCAATAACTTCAAAGCTGTAATTTTCATTTTCTGAAGCAAAGTAGCCTTTATCATTTTTAGTATTGGGGTCATGCTGAATCAAAATGTTTTTAACATTACTATAATTATCATTAATAGCTTTTTTGATGTTATCTGTTCCCTGCTTATTACTATATATACGAATACCTAATGAAACTATAAACATACTTATCCCAAATATAATTAAAATTGTACCCACAATATCTCTTCTTATATCCTTTATATAAAGAATAAACAATACAATACCAATCAATCCGGATGCTATCATTATTGCTATAAATACCACACTATCTACCATTCTTGTTCCAAACATATTTTAATCATCTCCTTCGCTGTCGGCATCTTCTATTCCTTTCACTCTTCCAATATGAAGCTGATTAGATGTATGCCATTCATCAGTTGCACTGTATATTCCGATTGGGTCTCCTGCCTCAAAAACTTTTCCATTGCCAAGATAAATTGCAACATGCCCTATCTCGCCATTCGATGTTTCATTTTTATAGAAAATCAAATCTCCCGGCTGGATATTTTCTTCTTCAATTTCTTCGCAGGCTTCGTACTGGTCTTTCTCTAATCGTGGCAGATTTATTCCTGCTTCACCATAAACATATTGAACTAAACCTGAACAATCAAAGCCACCATCATCAGGTGAACTTCCTCCTGATATGTAATCCCATCCTGAATATTTCATTGCTTCATCAACAATCTTCTGTACAGTTGCATTATCATAATTGTATATGTACTGATTGACAAGCTGCGCATAAAACATATTGCCATATGCATAACGCCATCCACCATTGTAATCAATGGCAATCTGATTTTTGTAGTCAACTTTCTTGCCATCTGATTTATCTTTTGCAAATGCGATTGCTAAATCAAGTGTATATACTTTGCCGTTTTCTGCAACAAAATCAATAAATCCTGTTCCATAATTGTAAGCCTGTATTGCAGTGTTTATATCACAATTTTTTTCGGATGCCTTCGTTACACAAGAAGCAAAATATTTTGCTCCCTGTGTAATCGATTCCTGCGGCGTCTTAAAGCTGTTAGGTGGAAGTCCTGCGGATTCAGATGACTGCATCACATCCGTTCCGCTTCCGTGTGATTCAACTTCCATTATTGCAAGAAGATAATTAACATAATCTTCTATCTTTTCATTTGCTGCAGCATCCTTAACATCATCTGTATAGCTTATCGTATTATCCGATAAAAGTTGTTTATACAAACCACCTATTGCTGTTGCTGTTGATGCATCCGAAACTGCTCCTGCAATGGATGATATAAGTGCAACAAGAAGAGAAACAATCACTATAACAACGGCTAACACGATAAGCAGTGGAAGAAGAATAACTCCAAGCTGTGATATTAAAGCAGCCGCAAATGCCATGATGACCGCTGTTATTTTCTGGATTGTTCCCATACCCGACTTAGATATTGCAATATCTGATGAATGTTCCGTCTGATAATCTGTCGGGTCTGATTCAGGCTGTGATGATGCATCTTTTAATGTATCTGCATATTTTTTCACTGCCTCTGTTGCCTCTTTGGCTATCTCACTTGCTCCGCCAGAGCCGGCAGCCGCACCTGTCTGTGCTGCTGTCTTTGCTCCATTTTCAGCAGCTTTTTTTGCAGTCTGCTCTCCGGCTTTTTTGGTATTTTCCATTGCAGAATAAGAAGCCTCATGCTCATTTATCCTGTATGAATAATTCTGATTATCTGTAGAAGGCTGTTCATTCTTTTTATTTTTCTCATCAAAAAAAGTGACGGAATCCGTCACATTTTTTGATAACAATTCTGATTGTGCATCCAGCTTCTTCTTAAATCTTTTATATTCAGGAGACTGTTTGAACACCTCAAATGCTCTCTTCTGCTGTGAAGGTGAAAGGGAAGAAAACGCTTTGTATTCTTCCTTTGTCATGTAATTTTCTACAGACAGTCTTTCATATTCTGGCTTGGGAATCTTAAGACCGCTTTTCTTTATTTCTTCTTCAACCGGATTAAGAATCTTCCTTGTCGAACCAAACTGTGGTATTGATTTTACATTTACTTTTTCATCAGCAAAATTAATCCCCATAAGCAGCCTCTTTCATTTTTTCCTTTCGAGCCTTTTCCGCTTTCTCATGGAAGTTCGTAGAGAAAACTTCATACAGTGGATTATCCTTGCTCATAAGACTGTCAAGAATTATAACCTTCTTGCCCCATACCATTACAGACCTTCCAGGTCTATCACTTTTTAGGGCATCATATTCTGCCTGGGTCAAATCCTGAATTTTTGAAAGCCTTTCCGCATCTTCTCCTACCTGCTGGAAGAACATCTTATACCCACAATTCTGAAACATATCCCTTAAATCAGGATTTTCCAGTGCTCGTGTAAGATTCTGCATGGCGAGTGTAACAATACCGCCAAACTTTCTGTATGTGATTACAGCATTAAGAAGTATTTGTGCTGATGAAGCATTCCTGGTTACAACCTGTGTTTCATCCACAACAAGTCGTGTAGCTTTCTGCAGTTCCTGATTGTAGTTCATCCTGATTGAGAGGAAGAACATAATTGATATCATTACTGGCTGCCAGTAATTTTCATCAACATTCTTAAGACCAAATGCTACAAGTCTGTAAGTACTTATATCTACATCTGATGGATATGCAAACATATCATATACACCATCTGTATAACTGTAGAGGCAGTTTACCATCTCATGAATAATCTTTTTATCATGAGCATTTTCGTTATTATCCTCAAGTATCATTAACTCCTTACGGACATCTTTAATTGTAGGCTGTATAAGATTATTACGGCTAAAAACCTTGTCATACACATTCTGTACTGCCTGCTCAATGAAGTTGCTGTGTTCCTGTGTATAGACTATCTTTTTCATTATGGCTTCAGTAAAGCTTGTTGCCCATTTTGTTACATCTGCTATGAACAGCTCTCTGTCCTTCTTTGTTCCGGCTTTAAACAGGCTTAATGGTACTTCCATAGGATTAATATGGATATCTGATTTCGGCGTAAAATCAAGGAACAGACCACCATACATGGCACATACATTCTGTGTTTCATTTTGTGGGTCTATTATCTGGAGGTCGTCATCTGTGGATAAAAGTGTCTGGGTTATTTCTGTTTCCTTAATAAGAAAACTCTTTCCTGCTCCTGTCGGTCCGATAATTATTCCCTGAGGTGATGTCAGTGACTTTCTGTTAGCAAATACAAGATTCTTTGTAGTATTGTTAATTCCGTAAAATATTCCACCCGGTTCAGTTACTTCCGGCGCAAAGAACGGCTGTAATGCTACAAGTGAAGATGTATAGAAGCTTCTCATCTTCTTTACCTGTCTGACACCTGTTGGAAGTGCTGTGTTAAATGCCTTAAGCTGCACATAGTTATATGTTTCAAGATATGCACCGACATTTTTGGCTGTACGCTGCATTGATTCTATTCTTGCAGCAAGCTCATCCTCACTTCCTGCAGTAACAACAACCAAAAGACCTGCCTGTATACATTCCTCAGAATCATCATCGAGCTGGTCCATATATCCTTCAAGTTCAGCTCTCTTTTTCTTCTTGCTATACGAGATTCCTGTAACAGCCTGATTATTGCTTTTCTTGGAATCCGCTTCCTGGCTTATTGCCCTCTCGTTATTACCATAAGCACTTCTTAACATGCTTCTAGTTACAGAATGTTCCACAGGCGCATAATCAATGGTAACGAATGACTGGTAAGAAGTATCAGATATTGTATGTATGAGCTTTCCATCATCAAGTGCAGTATCAAAGTCTCTCGCAAACAACACTGATACATATGTGTCATTATTAAACATCATGAAATCCCTATACTGGTCTACTGACACAGGAATAACATCATACAATGCATCATGGTTGAAATCATATTCCTTCTTCTCTTCCTGGTAGAAGAAATTACGAATCATATTCAGTCTCTGTTCAGCCTTCATTGGAACTATTATGCTTCTCATTGCGCTAAACAGTCTTTCCAGTTCTGTATCCATTCCAAGAAAATAGCTTCTTGCCTCATCATATGTCCTTGTTCTGACTGTAATTGTAAGCGTAAGCACCCGGTTCAAATCATGAAGGTCAGAATTTTCCATCTTTTCCTTAATCCACATGCTTATGCCTTCGCTTACCTCCGGATAGTCACTTCTGTTAATGTCGGTAAATATATCATTAACGAACTGTGTCATATTCTGATATTGATTTGACACTGTTATCTTAAATGATGTACTCATTCCCTTTAAAAAATCCATTAATGAAAGAAGGACATTTGCCTTGTCCTCATCATCTTTGTTTACATATGATATGTCTGTGAATGTGTAGCACCTGTCATAAAGTACAGCTCCTTTGCTATTTTCAATCTGGAAAATGCCATTAGGATATGCCTTATGAATGAACAATGCTTCTCTGGTATTTTTAGGTGTTTTTACCGGCGCTGTTGTAAGTGTTATGCTGTCGCTGAATCTTTTAGCCGGATTCATATAAAATGCCACGGTTAAGCCCCCTTCCTTTTTCTCTTAGCTTTGTCCTTATTGTTAATGTTTCTTATGATTTGAAATTTTCTGTCTGGTTCTGTCTCTTCCGATTCATACAGAAGTCTTTTAGTATTGCCTGTATACATATATTCTTTTACAAGCTCTTTGACAGATAAGTAACCCTGATACTTGTAAAATCCTATAAATATGACAGGTGCAGCTACCGGCACAGCACAATATATTGCTATGGTAAGCGGTATCTTGAATCCAAGCACAAGTACGGCTACAACCGCACCTGCGCACATAAATCCTTCTGTTATATGCACAATATCTGTCGCTGAAAAGCCCTTCCAGAAATCGTTTTTATACTCTTTCAGGAAGTCTTTATTAATATTAATTTTCATGCATTATCCTTTCTGTTATCTTAAATCAAAAGCCCTCTTCAAAAAGTTATCGCTTGACTTTACTGCAGTTGCCATAAACGGCATAAATATAAGCGATAATATTACTGCCACTGCACCATCAAACCATGAAGCAAGCAGACCTGAATTACACATGCCTGTCAGTGCTGCATTAAGACCGCTACAGAGCTGCATTACAAGTGCAATTACTATTATCTGCAGTGTACTAGTGAGAAAGCTTTTAAACCATGCTATCGCAGAATTTTCAATTCCTCTTCCGCCTGAAAGCGTTGACAGTGCAGTAGGTGCAACCGATATAAGCATGAAAAGATTAAGAAATCTTCCAAGTACTTCTAAAAGGACTGTTATTGAGCAGACACCTGATATAATAAGATATATAGGTGCAAGCATTATCATTGCCAGCCTGAATCCAGCATCATAGTCTCCACCTATTACTGAAGGAACTCCCTTTGGCAGCAACACCTTCGTTGTCGTAATTGCAAAGCCGGTAAACTCCTGCATTATATCCAGACTGTTTGTCATTAAGATATTTGCAACAATAAGCTTAATAAAAAGCTCTATCCAGGCTTCCATTGTTATTCCTTCTTTTAGGTTACTTGCCTGTCTGCAGAATCCTACAAGGGTGAATATATTAAGGAACGCTGCACCCATTGAAAGGAACAGCGGAAATGCTGTATTCTTAACATAATCCCATGCTCCAATGTTTCCTTCTAACCCAAGAAGCTGCATGAAAGCATTAGCTGCAGGCGTAGTAAACGAACTTACATTTCTGCCCATAAGCGTATACACAATTCCCATAACAAAGCTCCATAACTCTTGAGCAATTGTATAAATAGAACCACCTGACAACAGGTCTATAACCCATTGTGGAGCTGCCAACGCTACCGGATTAATTAATATGTTCATTGGTTCTCCTTTCTGCTAAAAAGGACAGATTCCTTTATATAAGAATCTGTCCTGCATTTATGTAAAAACATAATATATTGCTCCCGATCACGAGCATTAATACATATTTTTACCCAAGAATTGCACTAACAAGCTGTGGCGCAAGTGTCATTACAAGACCACCGCCTACTCGCTTAAATCCCATAGCCTGCATAGTTCCTTCCTGGCTCTGCATAGATACTCCTATTTCAAATAAAGCCCACAACAGGATAATTGAACCTATCGAACTTACTATTGCTGTAATTATTGCTGTAAGATTATTAAAAGCACCTGTAACAATTGCTGCTCCATCCGTTGCTCCCTCTTCTGCAAATACCGTCAGTTGAGGAACAAATATAAATATGCTTACAAATGCAGCTATCATTAAAAACTGCAGTGCCTTTCTCTGTGTTTCACTCAATTTTATTTTCTGTTTCTTCATCTGATTATCCTTTCTGCCTTACGGCTGTGACGGAATCCGTCACCTTTTTGCATTAAAAAAGAGCCTGTGTCTTTTTAACACAGACCCTTACTCCTGTTTATCTGTCTCTGCCAACATACTTGCCAACCAGAAATACCCCCAATCCTGCAAGCACAATAAACATGACAAAGAATATCATGCCGAACCATCTTTTTAACGCAACCGGATTGATGCTGACTATCAGCCTTGATAATATCATGCACAAAACAAGTGCTACTATAACTACTGCTATTACTGCCAATACTTTAACTGGGCTTATTCCTCTTCTCATAAAACTACCTCGTTTCTTTTATAATTTATTCTATTAATGCGCCTGTAACATAACCATTATCCAGTGTTACAGATATTATCCTGTCTCCATACATGTACTGCAGGATTCCTGTCGCTGTATCCGACTTATAATCACTTGCTACTTCTGTGTCAGCATCCTTAAATGCTTCCTTAACTGTTGCATAAGTAGCTGCAGTAGAAAGCCCCATAAATGTTGAACCTTCTTTTAATTCCACAGCAATTGCATAACAATCAGAAGTGTTACCGGCTTTAGTGTTGTATTTAATCATTATCGTACTCTTATATGCATCCATATACATATCAAGTGTTGCTGTTTCACTTGATAATGTATTACTTACATATATATAACCCAGGTCTTTGATTGAAGCTGCCGCTACAGGATACTTGAATGTATTGCCATTCAACTCAAATGTAAATGCCTTGCTGTTTTTATCATAAGAAAAGCTCTTAACAGACTCTGTCTTTTTTACCGGGCTTGTAGCTGCTGTGCTTGAAACTGCCTGAGATGTAGTTCTGGCTGCGCTGCTGCTCTCTGCTGCTCTGGTCTCTTCAATTGATTCTTCTGTTATCTTCGCTGTCTTCTTAGGCATTGTAATCTTTCCACCAAAGGCAAAATATAATGTACTTCCGGCTATCAGCAGAATTACAACTGACAAAATAAGATTTATTGTGAATCCGGCTTTTGCAAAACTCTTCTTATTCTCATTCTTATCTTTCTTCCTGACAGCAAAAAAGATAAATCCAACAACAGGGATAGCAGACATTAAAGAATATATGTACCACTCCTTTTTAGGTACTGCCTGCTTGTTCTCAGCCCGCAGTTCAGCAACTATCTGTGCAAGCTGCTTTTCTTCCTTTTTCTTGAATGTATCTGGAAGCATATCAGGAGTAAGGCTTTCTGTAACACCGTCTGCTTCATCTGCTTTTGGTGAATCTGCTGTGTCCTGACTGTCTCCATCTTCATGTGTGACGGATTCCGTCACATTGTCTTCCGGCACTTTTTCCAGTTTTAGTCTGCCGGATTTGTTTTGCTTCATGTTGTTACCGCATGAACTGCAGAACATTGCTTCATCCGGATTTTCTGTTCCACATTTATTACAAAACATTGCACATCTCCTTTCTACATGCGTATTCCATGCTCGATATCTGGTTCTTCCAGTTCTTCAAATTCCTCTGATACATCCTGTGTAACGGATTCCGTCACATCTTCAACTTCCGCTGTCTGCTTCTGTTCTGACAAAATGGCATCAGTGGCAGACAATACATCCTTCAATGTACTTATATTTTCTGCCATCTTCTTATCATCAGGAAGTAAGACAAGGTCTTCCTCTGGAATATCGGCTACTCCCTTATAGTATTCTTCAACGCTTGAAGTCTGTTCAATGTAACCATATTCAGAATAAGCACCGCCTCTGTTAATTGCTTCGTCTCTTCCATATGCCTCATAATCAATGTAACCCTGCAGCCATTCAGGAACTTTTCTCTCATCATCATTGATAAGCTTCATTCCAAAATCCTCATCATTTTTTACATTCTCATAGAGTGCAAATTTATCAAGATTATCTGTAAGGTTAATGAGCTGGTCTATGCTTGTACCATATATTTCTGTTGCAGCCAAAAATGTGTCCTGCCATGCATCTTCTATCTCATCAATCTTTTGTGCCAGATAATTAAGCTGATTAATATTTTCATATTCACCGAAATTAAGCTGTGCAAGCCCTGGTATGTTATAGTCATAATCTGTTATGAATATCTCTTCATATACAGTTCCATCCGGGCGCTTATCTCCTATACCAATGCGCTTCATGGTGTCCTGAAGCTTTTCTTTTGTAGTTGGAAAGTCTACCCATTCACCTACTGTATTTCCTTCGGTGTATTTACCAAGATTTGTGATATAAGCCCTGAATGGCGTATTTTCATTATTTAGATAACGCATCTGCTCTCCTTTCCGCTATCCGCTAAAAAAGGCAGATGCTTAAAGCACCTGCCATATGTGTGATATATTTTATTTCTTTTATCCATCCTGTCCATCAGGATAGCGTGACGGATTCCGTCACATTTCTAATTCTTCTGATTTCTGCTCTTTTTTGCCATTACAAGGCTTACCATAACTGCAAGTGATATTAACGCAAGTAAAGCATATCTATATACATTACCTGTATCACCAGTCTTTGGAATATCTAGTTTAGGAGTATTAGTAAGCTTCACGGTTTCTTCAATACAAACTGGTGCATTATCACTATACTTGAGAACTACATCATAAGATGTTTCATCAAGAATATATCCATTAGCCGCCTTTGTTTCAATTACTGTGTAATGAATATCTTCTTTATACGAACCGTCTTTATTGTATGTACAAATTGGAAGAAGCTTACTCTCAGCATAACCATTTTTATCTGTTGTTAATGTATCAAGCACTTTTCCATCGTTGTCTCTTATCTCAAACACAACCCCTTCAATTGGACTTCCTGTTACAGAATCACTCTTGTTGATGATGATTCTTCCAACAGCTTGTTCATCCTTCATGATTACTTTCTGAATTTCAGATGTTTCAGTTATTTCAAAAGTGACATCAACAGCCACCTTATAACCATAAGGAGCTGATTCTTCACGAAGTGTATATTTACCAACTGGAAGTCTTTCAATTACATGACTCTTTCCTGCTTCTGATATCCAGCTTTCTACAATCTTACCCTCTGAATCTATTACAGAAAGCTTTGCTCCAGGCAGTTCCTTTTCACCTGTAATATCTGTTTTTGAAAATTCAACCTTAATAGGTATATTTTCAAATGCAGCCTCAAGTTCAATAACCTTTACATTATCTCCCTTATATGTTGCATCAACATCAATCACCTTATCGCTCTTAACATATCCTGCCGGAGCTTCCAGTTCTTTGACATAATACTGTCCGAGTGGGAGGTCTGATGTAAATGTTACCTTTCCGTCTTTTCCTGTAACGGCCTTTTCTATCTGTGTATCAGCATTGACAATTACCTTACCGTCTGCATTAACGATATCTTCCTTAGTAAACAAGCCAAATACTGCACCT
>ENA-OPCU01000687-OPCU01000687.1-human-gut-metagenome-genome-assembly--contig:-NODE-687-length-11617-cov-2.840944_pt1 | contig 11617 bp, 7 predicted proteins | sample MGYA00241255_ERZ501490 | MGnify/ENA primary metagenome ERZ501490 (study PRJEB25962, sample SAMEA2042627) | human gut metagenome | biome: human gut; feature: human-associated habitat; material: faeces... | reverse complement strand
TACGGAGACATAAGCTCCGACACGGCGTTTAAGGTCGAAGCCTGCCGCGCCGTGCGCTCCGATTGCTTTGTCCTGCCGAATGACGGTGACAAAAAGGTGTACATTTTAAAAGAGGTTCAAAATATGAACGACAGCGGTGAGAACGCACTTCTCAAAATATTTGAGGAGCCGCCCTCATACGTGTATTTTATTATGACGTGTCCGAGCCGCTCGGCTATGCTTGACACGGTGCTGTCGCGTGCGACGGTATTTTCGCTCGGGTCTGAAAATGACTCGGCTCTTTTTGACGAGGATACCGCCGATTTGGCGCAAAAAATAGCTAAGGCGCTGTTAAGTCCCGCGGAAACGTCTCTTTTGGCTGCGGTGAGCCCTCTTGAAAAGGACAGGACGGGATTTAAAAATACGGTTCTCTGTCTCAAAAGCATTTTCCTCGACGCCGTTAAAATTAAGCTGCATGCGGCGGCGACTCCGGAATTTTCCGAAACGGCAGGAGAGCTGTCATCGGCACTCACGGCCGATAAATTATACCGATGCTGCGGCGTGCTCGATGAGCTTTTTGACGGCGCGGCAATGAATCAGAATCAAAATCTGCTGCTTACCTCGCTTTGCTATAAGCTGCGAGAGGCTGTGGGTAAATAATATAAAATAGCTCCGAAAGGAAGACATACAAATGGCAGAAGTTGTCGGAATACGATTTAAAGAGGTGGGTAAGGTATACTACTTCGACCCTGACGGCAAGACGTTTGAGAAGGGCGACAGGGCAATAGTCGAAACCGCGCGCGGCGTGGAGTGCGGCGAGGTCACAATGGGTAACTCCGTTGTCGATGACAGCGAAATAGTAAAGCCGCTCAAATCGGTTATAAGAGCCGCTACAAAGGCCGACCTCGAAAGAGTTAGGGAAAACGCCGAAAAAGAGAAGAAGGCATTTTCCGTCTGCGAAGAAAAAATACTTAAACACAAGCTTGATATGAAGCTTGTAAACGTTGAATACACCTTTGACGGCGGCAAGATACTGTTCTATTTCACCGCCGACGGCAGGGTGGACTTCAGAGAGCTTGTAAAGGACCTTGCGTCCGTGTTCAGGACGAGAATAGAACTAAGGCAGATAGGCGTGAGAGACGAAGCAAAAATGCTCGGCGGCTTCGGCATCTGCGGCAGACCGTTTTGCTGCAAGACCTTTCTCGGCGATTTTCAGCCTGTTTCTATAAAAATGGCAAAGGAGCAGGGCTTGTCGCTGAATCCCGTAAAAATAAGCGGTACCTGCGGCAGACTTATGTGCTGTCTTAAATACGAGCAGGACGCCTACGAGCATCTTTTAAGGCATACCCCCAAGGTCGGAGCATTTGTGGAAACGCGAGAGGGCAGAGGAACCGTTATAGAGAACAACCTTATAACGGGAATCCTGAAGATAAGGCTCGACCGCCGTCCAGACGCTGCTCCGCTTGTGGTTGACCGCCACGAGGTGAAGCTTTTAAAGGACGCGAAAATTCAGGTGGACAAGTCCGAAATAGAAGCTCTCAAGGGCATAGAATAATTAAGCTAAGACAAGGAAAAGAGGATTTGAAATATGGCATTTATTGAGGTCAGAGACGTAACCAAGACCTATAAAATGGGCGAGGTTGAGATAAAAGCCGTCGATGAAATAGGCTTCGGCATAGACAAGGGTGAATTTGTTGTAATAGTAGGTCCGAGCGGAGCCGGAAAAACGACGATACTTAACATTCTCGGCGGAATGGACACCGCTACGTCCGGTACGATTTACGTTGACAATGTAGATATAACCAAATTCAACGAAAACGAGCTTACCAAATACCGCCGCGACGACGTCGGATTTGTATTTCAGTTCTATAACCTTGTCGGTAACCTCACAGCGATTGAAAACGTGGAGCTTGCGCTTCAAATATCAAAAAATCCGCTCAGTGCGAAGGATGTTTTGAAGGATGTCGGACTCGGCAACAGGCTTGATAATTTTCCGGCTCAGCTCTCCGGCGGCGAGCAGCAGAGAGTCTCAATAGCGCGAGCACTTGCAAAAAACCCCAAGCTGCTTTTATGTGACGAGCCTACGGGTGCGCTCGACTATATAACCGGTAAATCAATACTGAAGCTCTTGCAGGACACTTGCCGTGAAAAAGGAGTTACGGTTATTGTAATCACCCACAACTCCGCACTTGCTCCCATGGCAGACAAGGTAATTAAGGTCAAAAACGGCAGAGTTGACAAGCTTCTTCTCAACGAGCACCCGACTCCCGTCGAGTATATCGAGTGGTAAAATACCGAATATTATATTTGACAGAGAGAGGTACACGTTAAATGACAAAAGGAATGAGAAAAGATTTTCAGCGGGAAATAAAGCTGAATTTCAGCAGGTTCCTGTCTATAACCCTTATCGTTGTTTTGGGCGTAGCGTTCTTTTCGGGACTGCGCGCCGCAAAGCCGGCCATGCAGGCCTCGGCGGATAAGCAATACGACAGTGAAAACCTTATGGATATAAGAGTCGCGGGGACTCTCGGTATGACCGATAAGGATGTTGACGCGCTTAAAAAGGTTGACGGCGTGCAGGACGCGGAGGGCACATACGAGCAGGATTTCCTCTGCGATACCGGCAACTCCGAGGCCGTTACAAAGGTAATGTCACTAAACGACGGCATAAGCCTTGTAAGGGTCAGCGAGGGGCGTTTTCCCCAGGGCTATAACGAGTGTATAGCAGACCGCAGCTTTCTTGACGCTACGGGATATAAAATAGGCGACACGGTAAAGCTCACCACAGGCACCGATGAAAAGGTGAGCAAATATCTTGCCACCGATGAATTTACGATTGTCGGCGTCGGTACGACGTCAATGTATATGGACAGCGACAGAGGCTCCGCGGCGATAGGCACGGGCAGAATAAACGGATTTTTGATAGTCCCGAAGCAGGCCTTTACGATGTCCTGCTATACAAGCGTTCATATAACCGTTAAGGATGCCATGGCACTCGGATGCTATTCAAACGATTACACCGAGCTTATTTCAAAGGTAAAAGACAGAATAAACGGCATAGCCGACAGACGCTGCGACATAAGATACAGCGAATATAAAAACGAAACGGCGACATATATAAACGATGCAAAGCTGAAGTTCGAAGAGGAAAAGGACACCGCAATGGGTCAGCTCGGCGACGCGTATCAGCAGCTTTTGGACGCTCAGGCGGCAATAGAAACCGGTAAGGCGGATCTTGCAAGCAAAAAGCTTGAAATACAGAATGCGCAGGACCTTATCAATTCAAACGCCAATACTCTCGTTGTAAGTCAAAGTCAGATAGACAACGCAAAGGCCTCGCTTGTCGATGCGGAAAAAAAGTATAAGGAGCTTGAATCACAGGTTTCGGATTCCGCGGCGGAGATTGAGAGAATGCAAAAGGAACTCGATGACGGCAAGGGCTCCATGTCCTCTGATGAGTATCTCCAAAAGAGCTATAATATCATAGCCGCAAAGGCGACGCTTCAGTTCTACAAAACTCAGCTTGCCAATACGCGAAACACAATAGATAATGCCAAGCAGCAGGTAGCTGCCGCTCAAACCGCCGTAAATAACGGCGGAACGGCACTTCAGGACGCGCAGAAAAAGGTCAACGAGGCTCCGGCGGCTCTTGAAGAGGCCGAAAAGCAAATTCAGGACGCTCAAATCGAGCTTGACCGCAAAAATGAGGAGTACGAGCAGGCAAAGCAGGACCTTGCCGACGAGCTTGAAGCGGCGCAGCAAAAGCTTGAGGACTCCGAGGATAAGATATTAAACGTGGAAAAGCCCACATGGTATGTGCTTGACCGCGAAACCATTCCGTCTTACACGGCATATAAGAGTGATACGGACGGTATGGGCTCAATAGGCTCGGTGTTCCCCGTGATATTCTTCCTTGTTGCCGCTTTGGTATCTCTCACAACCATGACGCGAATGGTCGAGGAGCAGAGAACGCAGATAGGCACATTAAAGGCTCTCGGCTACACGAAGGGCGCGATAGCGGCAAAATATGTGCTTTATGCTCTGCTTGCTACCGCAATCGGCAGTGTGCTCGGCGTGCTTCTCGGAGAGAGCACAATACCTCTGCTCACGGTTAACACGTATAAGCTTGTGTATATAGGGCTTCATAATACCGTGGTGAAGCCGGACGTATTTGACGCATTGCTCGCTTCGCTTCTTGCGATTATTTGTACGACCGGAGCGACTCTGGCTGCGTGCTATCGCGTGCTGAGCTCATCGCCGGCACTGCTGATGCGCCCCGAGGCACCGAAGGCGGGCAAACGCATACTTCTCGAAAGAGTCGGATTTATTTGGAAGCACCTCAACTTCGCACAGAAGGCGGCTTGCAGAAACCTGTTCAGATATAAAAAACGCCTGTTTATGACAATAGCCGGTGTTGCGGGCTGTATGGCTCTGCTGCTTGTCGGCTTCGGACTCAACGATTCCATAAAATCAATGACGGGCAACCAGTTTGAAAAGGTGTGGCATTTTGCCGGTACCGCAGGTATAAATTCCGAGGCTACACGAGCGGAAAAACGTCAGTCGCTTGCCGAGGTCAACACCATGAACGGTGTTACGGAGTATTTGCAGACATATCGCTCAATGCTCTATACCGACGCAAACGGTGAAGAAAAAACCGCGTATGTCATAGTTCCGCAGGATACCTCACGAATGGCGGATTACGTTAACCTTTCGTCGCGCGACGGCAAAAACACCTATGTTATGGATGATTCCGGTGTTATCATAACCGAAAAGCTCGCCAAGACTCTCGGTGTTTCCGTGGGTGACACCGTGACCTTCAAGACGAGCGAGACAGGCACCGCAACCGAACCCGTAAAGGTTGCAGGAATAGTCGAAAACTATATGTACCACTACATTTATATGACGCCGAATGTATATAAGCAGCTTTTTAACGAGACGGCTTCGCTCAATACCATCTTCATTAAAACGGACGGTACCGTGGACGACGAGACTCTGTCAAAGCAGCTTATGGATTTGAGCGCGATAAATTCGGTTACCATGAACAGCACCACCGAGAAACAGATAAGCTCCGTTATGAACAGCCTACTGTTTATAGTTGTAATACTGATAGTTGCTGCGGGGCTTTTGGCGTTTGTGGTTCTCTATAACCTCAATAACATCAACATCACCGAGCGCAGGCGTGAGCTTGCAACGCTCAAGGTTCTCGGTTTCTACAACAAGGAGCTTGCCTTTTACGTGTACCGCGAAAATATTGTACTGACGATTTTCGGTGTGATATTCGGTATAGTTCTGGGTATAATTCTTCACGCGTATGTTATGAGCACCATTGAGACGGACTATATTATGTTCGGTAAGGAAATGACGGCTCTCAGCTATCTCGCAAGTATTTTGCTTACTGTGTTGTTTACGGCGATAGTCAACTTCGTTATGTATTTCAGGCTTAAAAAGATAGATATGGTTGAATCGCTGAAGAGCGCAGAATAAACATTTTTAATTTATATGTTGACATATATATTGTGTGGTGATATAATAGCACCACAATATATAGGCGCCGTGCAACTGACGGAAAGCCCTTTTGGGCAGGCAGGCTAAACTGCCGGGGAACGCGGCGTATAAAAAAGCCGACCGTCTGGGCAGCCTCTTTTTCGGGGGCTGCCCTTTTATATTGTAATTTATTTATGTATATATGCTGTGAGGCATCTGTGAAAGGAAGATGGCAAATGGAGTTTTCAAGAGCGTGGGAAGGCTTTAATCCCGGCGAATGGAACGAAAAAGTAAACGTCAGTGATTTCATCAAAAGGAATTACACGGAATATACGGGCGACAGCTCCTTTTTGAGCGGAGCCACCGAGCGTACAAAGGAGCTTATGGAAAAGTTTTCAAAGCTTCTTGACAAGGAACGTGAAAACGGCGGAGTTTTGTCGGTCGATACCGAAACCGTTTCATCTCTCGTCACCTATGCGCCCGGTTATCTTGACAAGGAAAAGGAGCTTATCGTGGGTCTTCAGACCGACAGCCCCCTGCGCCGAGGTGTAAATCCCTTCGGCGGTATGCGTATGGCGCGTGAGGCGGCAAAGGCTTACGGCTATGAGCTGTCCGATAAAATCGAGGACGAGTTCAGATATAAGACAACTCACAACGACGGAGTATTCAGAGCCTATACAAGTGAGATGAGAAAGGCACGCCATATTGCGCTGCTCACCGGCTTGCCCGACGCCTACGGAAGAGGCAGAATAATAGGAGACTATCGCAGAGTTGCCCTCTACGGTATGGATACGCTTATCGAATTTAAAAAGGCAGATAAAATCGCGCTTGAAAATAAGGATATGACAGAGGAGGTCATAAGGCTGCGCGAGGAGCTGCAAAAGCAGCTTAACTTTATGGAAATGCTCAAGCAAATGGCGCAGATGTACGGCTATGACATATCTTCGCCGGCAAGCAACGCGCGTGAGGCGATTCAATGGCTTTACTTTGCATATCTTGCCGCAATCAAGGAGCAGAACGGAGCGGCTATGTCGCTCGGCAGGACAAGCACGTTCATTGACATCTATATTGAACGCGACATCAACAGGGGCGTACTCACGGAGAGCGGTGCTCAGGAGCTGATAGACGATTTTGTTATGAAGCTGCGCATGGCTCGCCATCTTCGCACTCCCGAATACAATGAGCTGTTCGGCGGCGACCCTATGTGGATAACCGAGAGCATCGGCGGTATGACTAACGAGGGTAAAACTCTCGTCACGAAAAATTCGTACAGAATGCTCAATACGCTTTACACTCTCGGCTCGGCTCCGGAGCCCAATATGACTGTTCTCTGGTCGCAGGGCTTGCCCGAAAACTTTAAACGTTTTTGCGCCGAGGTTTCGGAGGACACCGACTCCATACAATATGAAAACGACGACGTTATGCGCCCGATTTACGGCGACGATTACGCCATAGCCTGCTGCGTTTCCGCTATGCAGGTAGGCAAGCAGATGCAGTTTTTCGGTGCGCGCTGCAACCTTGCAAAGCTTTTGCTTCTCGCATTAAACGGCGGATATGACAATGTTTACTGCGAAAAAATAGGTCCGCAGACTAACCCGATTGAGGGCGACAGGCTTGATTACGACGAGGTGGTTGAGAGATACAAGACTTACCTTAAATGGCTTTGCAGGCTTTATGTCAATACTATGAATGTAATCCATTTTATGCACGATAAGTATGCGTATGAGAAAATCCAAATGGCACTTCACGATACCGATGTGCACCGCTTTATGGCATTCGGCGTAGCGGGACTCTCGGTTGCCGCAGACTCTCTTTCGGCTATCAAGTACGCAAACGTCAAGCCCATACGTGACGAGAACGGATATATAGTCGATTTTGAGACGACAGGTGATTTCCCGAAGTACGGAAACGACGACGACCGTGTTGACAATATCGCAAAAGCATTGCTTGAGGACACAATAGCCGAGCTTCGCAAGACTCCGGCTTACAGAAACGCAGAGCATACGCTTTCGGCACTCACAATAACCTCCAATGTCGTGTACGGCAAAAAGACAGGCTCCACGCCCGACGGAAGAAAGAAGGGCGAGCCGTTTGCTCCCGGCGCCAACCCCATGCATAATCGCGAAAAGAACGGCGCGCTCGCATCGCTCAACTCGGTTGCCAAGATGCCCTATTCACAGTGCCGCGACGGAATTTCAAATACGTTTTCAATCGTTCCCGCAGCACTCGGCAAAACGAGAGACGAGAGAACGGCAAATCTTGTGTCGATTCTTGACGGCTATTTTAAAAACGGTGCGCATCACCTGAACGTCAATGTTATGAACCGCGAAATGCTCGTTGAGGCTTATAACGACCCGACTAAATATCCCAATCTCACCATTCGTGTTTCGGGCTATGCGGTCAATTTCCATAAGCTCTCAAGGGAACAGCAGAGTGAGGTCATAAAGAGAACCTTCCACGAAACGATATAACAATCAAAAAATAAAAAAAGAACGACCCTTGAAAGCCGGCTCGAAAATCGACGGCCAAGGGTCGTTTTTTGATATAGGATATTTTCGGCGACTCTATTTTTCCCTTTTGACATATTTTATTATTGCCATACCTGCCGCCGCGCCGTCGCCGACGGCTTTTGATACCTGCAAAAGACCGCCTGTGCAGTCGCCTGCCGCAAAAAGGCCGTTTACGTTCGTCATCATAGAATCGTTGACCCTGATTTTGCCGCCGATTGTCACCGCTCCTGCTTTTTGGGCGAGAGCTGCCGATGATGCCACTCCGTAGGCTACGAAAAGACCGTCGATTTTGACCTCGGTACCGTCGCGCAAAACGGCTTTTTCGATTTTTGCTTCACCCGTGAGAGTCGACAACGGTTCTTTAACAATTGTAAATTCTGAGGGAAATACCGCCGTCGGCTCTTCGCCGTTTGTGAACACGGTAACGCTTTTTGATGTTTTTGCGAGAATTTTGGCCTCGTGCAGAGCGTATTCGCCGGAGCCGAGAACGCCGACGTTTTTGTTTCTGTAAAAAAATGCGTCACAGACCGCGCAGTAGCTGACCCCTTTGCCTTCGAATTCGGTCAAGCCCTCTATGCTCGGTGCGAGCCGTCTGCTGCCGGTCGCCAAAAGTACCGCCTTGCACATGTGCTTTTTGTCGTCCGAGGTGACGACGGAGAATCCGCCGTCCTCATAGTCAATCGACACCGCCTGCTTGTTCGTGAATTTCACTCCGAGCCTTTCGGCACCGTCAATTCCGCGTGTCAAAAGCTCTTTTCCGCTAATCGGTTCGGCAAAGCCGTAATAGTTTTCGATTTTTTCGGCTTTTGCGAGCGCACTGTCTCCTGCAGCTATCACTGTGGTTTCAAGACCGCTGCGAATTGTATACAACGCCGCCGAAATGCCGGCAGGGCCTGCTCCGATTATGATTACATCCGACATACAAAAGCTCTCCTTGCAAAATAAAATTAAACAAATTTTTAAACCTTATTATAGTTATATAATATCCGTTTTGTGCTGATTTTTCAAGAAAAACGGGTATTTTTCGGATATATGTGAGTTTTGTGTGCTATTGTGAATTTTTTTATAGTTTTTTTGACAATACAGATATAAAAGCTTATTGAAAAGCCTATCGTTTTGTGTTAGAATAACAATGTTGTATAAAAATATGGGAGGAAATCGAATGAAGTTAAAGGAACAGCTCAGTACTTTGGCTGACAACATTAAGACCTACTGGAGAAGGCCGCCCGAGGGCAAATATATGCCCTTTAAAGAGGTAGCGGCGTATTCTGTCGGCGGCATCGGTGCGTATTTCATCATAACTCTCGGTACCGCTTGTCTTCTTGCGACGGGTAACACTCTTATTTCGAGTACACTCGGCGTAAATCCGACGGATATGTATGTTCTTTATGTTATTGCAGTCCTTGCCAATATCCCGCTTACGGGAATCAGGGCAAATATTATTGATAACACAAGAAATAAAGCGGGTAAGTACAGACCCTACATAGTGTCAATGGGTATTCCGACCACAATAATCTGTGTGCTGATGGTGTGGTTCCCGTACGATAAGTTCGGTGCTTTGTTCGGTGAGGGAATGCTTTTCGGCGTAACAAGGGCATATTTTGTAAAGTGCACTTTGATACTTATTTTCAACCTGCTCTTGCATTTCTTCTATTATTTCTTCTATGACAGCTATGAGAATCTTATACACGTTCTCTCGCCGAATTCACAGGAGAGAGCCGATGTTGCGGCTATAAAGCGTCGTTTATTCACTCGCTCCGACCATAGTAAACCTTATTACACCGATTATAGCTCAGAATGTTTTCCACACGAATTCGACCGACATCCGTGTTTACAGACTTCTTTATCCGATAATCGGTATCGGCGGCATACTTCTTTGCATACTCGTCGATATCTCTATCCAAAGTGTAGTATGGTAACATGCCACAGCCATTATCAAAGATAGGCGCCATTCCAACCACATTATAAGTGTCATTGTCCCTGAGAAATCCATAATTGTTCAGGTGCCTATCTGTGTTATACACCAGGGCATCAAATATCAATAGGTCCTCAAACTGTTCACGCAGGCCCAAATCCTCAAAAAGATAGATAATATCCGTAAAATCCTCGGGGTTGCTGTAATTGCAAACCGGAGTGTAACCAACGTCCTTTGATGTAAATATTGGACAGGATGATACCAGATGTCCATGATAACGTTTCAGCGTGTAAGGAACAAAATTCTTCATCCCCATAGCTGCTAAAATGCTTGAACACATATACTCACTATATGGCTCATTACCTGTATTACAACATCCGGAAGTTCCGCCTTTGTAGAGATAAATCTGTTCATCATCTTCTCTGTACCAACACTTTGGGAGCATGCCATTTGTACCAAACTCTGGAGAGGTTGTACGCATATGAAGTCCTGCTAAATCTTGTCCTGTGAGCATATACTCTGCAATGTCAACATTGAAAGTGTTTGTATAATGGTTAACAGAGTCCCAAGTTATACTATCATCTGCATCTGCCGGTTTAAACCAGAGTGTGTCATTCAAAGATAAGCCATATGAGATATCAAGATATCTTGATATACTGTTTATCTGCATCTGCTGCAATAGTTTTTCAAGGTATTCACGATTCTTTGCGGGCTTTCGCTGATTAAGTAGTTTGCGGAGCTCCCTTTCAACACTATAAGGTGAGTCATGCAGCTGAGTAATGTTTGAAAGTGTGAACAACTCGCTTCCTATATCTTTTAGGTGGAACGACGTTAATGGAAGGTTTTTATTCATCAAAATATAATCGCGTTCCATAGTAGTCCCCTTTTCTTCGTTATTGCTAAAGAAATCAGTCAACAAGTACAGTATATCACTCCTTTCCGAAATAGTCAAGCCAACCTGCTAAAGGTTGGCTAGCTGATTGTATACATACTGAATAAATCTTTGATAACAAGCATTGTCTGTATCTTTGTTGCTATTGACTAACAGATACACCCTTTCAAGTATTTCATCTGAACCAGAAAGCTTGCTCATAGCCAATTGTGCATCAACGTTGAGCTTATGCAATGTGACTTTAGATACTGTGTTTTCGTCTGCTAGAAAGCAATTATCATAATCATACAGAGGAGTAAGTCCTAGGATTTGTCCACTGTTATTCATAGCAAAAGACCAGTTTTCATTATGTCTATCAATATTACCTGTTAGGTAGTCAATAAGGAACATCTGATAAAGCCTATTGGGTGATAACTTTAATGCTAGTTCTTTAGGATTATATCCTGCTAAAGAGATTTCGGATGCAGTAACCCAACCAATCTCTTTTGATGTCCCTATACGACATTTAGAACATAGCTTTTTTCGTTTATGTGCTAATGTATATGCAATGGTATCAAACCCACAAGCTTGCGCAATGCGACTCGCAAAGACCTCAGCGTATATCTTTTCTGAATACTTTGAGTATTTGTAGATATAAATTCCATCTGATTCCCTTGAATAGCATTTAGCCATGCAACCGCGTTGATTAATATCCGGAGTTGTGCCTGTTATAGTCAATGGTTTGCCTCCAAGCAGCGATACTGTCAACAAATCGGAGAAATGATTCAAGTACAAGTTGACATCGCTGTACTTTATGGTACTGCCTACTGGACGTATCCAATAATTATCTACTAAAGA
>ENA-OPCU01000686-OPCU01000686.1-human-gut-metagenome-genome-assembly--contig:-NODE-686-length-11622-cov-2.853376_pt1 | contig 11622 bp, 9 predicted proteins | sample MGYA00241255_ERZ501490 | MGnify/ENA primary metagenome ERZ501490 (study PRJEB25962, sample SAMEA2042627) | human gut metagenome | biome: human gut; feature: human-associated habitat; material: faeces... | reverse complement strand
GATGCTTCCCATGCTGCAATTCCTGCTACCGGATTCATAGCTTTAGAAAAAGGTTTCCATTCCTATAAGCTCTATTACTTTGAAGATTATGAAGGAGAACATTTGAGTTGGGCTTGGAAATTGCCTTCTGCTGAAACGTTGGTACCAATTCCTTCTTCTGTTTTGTATGTGGAATAATTAAATATATTGTTATGAAAAAAATCATTTTATTGTTTCTATCTTTTGGGGTAGTATCCTGCGGGCAAGTGAAACAACAAGTTTCTGAACAGGCGCGTGTTAATGTAATGTCATATAATATCCGCTATGACAATCCAGAAGATGGTATGAATAATTGGCAATACCGAAAAGACCGTGCTGCAACGGCTATCCGATTCTATGATGTTGATATATTGGGTACACAGGAAGTGCTTCACAATCAGTTAGAAGACCTGAAGCAGCGTTTACCAGAATATGGTGTGATTGGTGTCGGGCGTGAAGATGGAAAGGTAAAAGGCGAATATAGTGCTCTTTGGTACAAAAAAGCGCGTTTTGAGTTACTTGCTTCTGGATATTTTTGGTTGAGCGAAACACCTGAAATTGCTGGTTCTAGAGGGTGGGATGGTGCTTGTGAACGCATTGCTTCATGGGGTAAATTGAAAGACAAGATTTCAGGAAAGGAATACTTTGCATTGAATACACATCTAGACCATATAGGAGTTGTGGCTCGTCGTGAAGCATTGAGCCTTATATTGGACAGAGTGAACGAATTGAGTGACGGATTACCAGTAATTGTAACAGGTGATTTTAATGCAGAGCCAGAATCGGATGTTATCAAGCACATGACCGATGCCGAGAATCCAAAGCATCTGCAAGATACACGGCTTATGTCTCCAATTGTTTATGGACCATCATGGAGTTTTCACGATTTTGGAAAGATACCTTATGATAAACGTCCATTGATAGACTATGTGTTTGTACGCAACGATCTTAAGGTATTGAGATACGGAGTGCTTGCCGAGACAGAAGGATCAGAGTTTTTATCGGATCATGCTCCGGTGCTGGTTACTGTAGAGTAGTTTTCTACTTTTTGAACTTTAGGTTGAAAATAATAAATTTAAGGTTTAGGAGGTTCATCTTTAGGTTTAGAACTGAATATCTTGTCCTATGTACTATGAATAATAAATAATTTGTAAATGTAACTGATAAAACCAGATAATAATGAAAAAAATAAGGAAGTGCTGTGTTATAGTATTGTTAGTAGTATTATTCCCTGCTAATATATTTGCACAAGAACGTCGTGATAAAGAACAGACTTATGTGTTGGAGAATCCCTATGAAGTTAACAAAATAACACCGTTACAAGGGAAGAAGATTAAAAATGTTGTTTTGATGATTGGTGATGGTATGAGTCTTATGCACGTATATTCTGCTTGGACGGCTAATCGTGGTAAACTTTTTTTGGATAATTGTCAGGCTGTGGGGCTTTCGAAAACCTACTGTGCAAATAAACTGATTACCGATTCTGGAGCAGGGGGGACGGCCATTGCTACTGGACAGAAAACAAATTATCATAGCGTAGGCGTAGATGTGGAAGGCCGTCCTTTGAAGTCGTTGGTAGACTTTGCTGTAGGCAAAGATAAATCTGCGGGTATTGCAGTTACTTGTCGCCTTTGGGATGCCACTCCAGCTGATTTTTGTTGCCATAACAAAGATCGTGATGCTGAGGCTGAAATTGTGGCGGATTATGTGAACAGTAACGTAGACTATGTCTTTGGCGGTGGTGCTAAACTCTTTGAGAATCGTGAGGACGGACGTGACTTGTTCAAGGAGTTGCGCGACAAAGGTTTTCAAACGCCTCGTAGTTGGGATGAACTGGTAAAAATTAAGAGTGGCAAGGTATTTGCAGTGCCTTATCCAGTGGATGCTCCGTTGCCTGACGAACGTGGAGACCTTCTTGCCCGTGCGTCGTTAAAAGGTATTGAACTTTTAAGCCAAAATGATAATGGTTTCTTCATGATGATTGAAGGTTCGCAATTGGATGATTATGGACATTTTAATGATATTAATCTCTTGATGCAGGAAACACATGATTTCGACCGTACTATCGGTGCCATTTACGAATGGGCGGCTAAGGATGGTGAAACGCTGGTAGTGGTTACCGCCGATCATGAAACCGGTGGTCTTACATTGGTAGATGGTGATTTGAAAGAGGGTAAAATTGTTTGTAAATTTTCTACAGGTGGTCATAGTGGTGTAATGGTACCTGTATATGCTTTTGGGCCCGGTGCACAGGAGTTTACAGGTATATATGAGAATACCGCAATTTTTGATAAGATAAAGAAACTGCTTAATCTATAACTAAAATATTATTTCCTATGCTGAAACATATCTTGTTTACATGTTTACTTTCCTTTTCTGTAACTCCTTTATTGAAAGCTCAAAATTGTGGTAATGATGAAATTTATCATTTGCCCTATAAGAATACATATGTAAAAGAACCTTTGGTTACCGAGAACGAGTATCGTGTGGCCAAACCCGAGGTTATTGAACCGAAGAGTTTTGAAGAAGCTCGGCAGATACTTCCCAATCCGATTTGGGATGGGCATGGAAAAGAAATGGAAATGTATTGGAGGGCATGGGAAATAGCAGTCGGAAATATTCGTAAGCCACAGTCCGGTTCGGGTTTTGTATCAAGTTATTTGGATACTGCTTACAATGGTAATATCTTCATGTGGGATTCTTCTTTCATACTGATGTTTGCACGGTATGGTACACGTTTTTTCCCTTTTCAGCGCACGTTAGATAACTTTTATGCCAAACAACATCCTGACGGTTTTATCTGCCGAGAAATTAAAGCAGATGGAGCGGATTGTTTCGAACGATATGATCCGGTAAGCACTGGACCTAATTTGATGCCTTGGTGTGAAATGGTTTATTACCATCAGTTTGGAGATATGGAGCGTCTGCATAAAGTTTTTCCCGTACTTTGTTCATATTATAAGTGGCTGAGACTTAACCGTACATGGCGTAATGGTACTTATTGGTCGAGTGGATGGGGGACAGGTATGGATAATATGCCGCGGGTTCCGAACGGATATAGCCCTATTTATAGTCATGGACATATGGTTTGGTTAGATACTAATCTTCAGCAATTGTTCATTGCAAATTTATTACTTGAAATGGGATTTTATTTAGAACGCTGGCAAGAGATAGAAGAATTTGAAGACGAAGCTAAGATGCTGGGAAAGTATATTCATGATAATCTTTGGGATGAAAAGACTGGATTTTTGTATGACCAATATGCTGATGGCACTCTTTGCAAAACCAAAGGTATAGGTGCTTATTGGGCGCTATTTACCAATGTGTTAGATACAATACAACTAAACCGTATGGTAAAAGAATTGGATAATCCGGAAACTTTTAACCGCAAGTTCCGTGTTCCTTCTTTGTCGGCAGACCATCCTAAGTATAAGGAAAACGGTCGCTATTGGCAAGGTGGCATCTGGCCGGGTACCAACTACATGGTGATACAAGGTCTTGTGAAGAAAGGTTATCGTAAGTTAGCCCGTGAAATAGCTTTGAACCATTATAATGAAGTACTTGAGGTATATAAGAATACGGGTACATTTTGGGAATACTATTCTCCGGAGAAGGCAGAGCCTGGATTTATGGCTAGAAAGGAATTTGTCGGTTGGTCAGGACTTCCACCTATTGCCGAACTGATAGAGTTTATAATAGGTATTCGGGGAGATTACTCCAAACAGCAAATTGTTTGGGACATGAACCTGACAGAGGCCAATGGAATAGAACGTTATCCTTTCGGACCAGAAGGTATTATCAGTTTAAAGGCGGAAGCACGCCGTTCTGTCAATGATGAACCGCACATTACGGTAGATACGAATATTGGCTTTGAATTGTTCGTACTTTATGGTGAAAAAGAGAAGAAAATTACTGTGCTTCCTGGTAAACACACTTATTAAAAAGATAATCTATGAAAAAGAATATGTCACGACGTCATTTCCTGAAGATGGGAGGATTAGCTTTGGCTGCTATGTCCGTCCGTCCATCTTTGTCGTTTGCCGCTTTCAGGGAATCAGAAACGAAATTCGTTTCCTTGCGTCCTTCAATAGACAAAAGGCGTTTTGTATCAAGAGCTGTAGAGGTAATCATTAAAGAAGTAAAGCCAAAGATAAAAGATGAAAAACTGCGGTGGATGTTTGAAAATTGTTTTCCCAATACACTTGATACTACTGTCAGATATAAGATGAAAAACGACCGTCCGGATACGTTTATCATAACTGGTGACATTGACGCTATGTGGTTGCGTGATTCTTCCGCGCAGGTGTGGCCTTATTTGCCGTTGATGAAAGACGATAGGGATTTGCAGTTTTTGATAGCCGGACTTATTAACAGGCAGACAGAATGTATACTGATAGACCCTTATGCTAATGCTTTCAATGATGGTCCATTGGGTAGTTATTGGGAAACTGATCATACACAGCATATGGTGAAAGAGTTGCATGAACGTAAGTGGGAGATCGATTCTCTATGTTATCCCATTCGATTGGCTTACCAGTATTGGACATTGACTAAAGATACGTCTATCTTTAGTGCAGATTGGCACGAGGCTATGAAATTGGTAGTCCGTACTTTTAAGGAACAGCAGCGTAAACAAGGAATCGGCACTTATAGTTTCTCGCGCGATTGTGATCGTCCTACAGACTCGCAAATCAATAATGGTTGGGGTGCACCAGTTAAGCCAGTTGGACTGATCGTTTCTTCGTTTCGCCCTTCGGATGATGCTACTCAATTTGGTTTTCTCATCCCTTCCAATATGTTTGCTGTTGTGTCGTTGCGGCAATTGTCTGAAATAGAACATACAGTCTATAATCATATAGATTTTGCTAAAGAATGTATAGCTTTAGCTGATGAAGTAGATGCCGCAATTCGCAGGTATGGTACGTTTAACCATCCTATTTGTGGGCGGGTTTATGCTTTTGAAGTGGATGGGTTTGGCAATGTGCTTTGTATGGATGATGCTAATATTCCCAGTCTGTTGTCTGCTCCTTATTTGGGATATTGTTCTTTCAAGGATGCAGTTTACCAAAATACTCGTAAATTGATATGGAGCGATAATAATCCTTATTTTTTTAAAGGAAAAGCTGGAGAAGGAATAGGCGGTCCACATGTAGGGTTGAACTATATTTGGCCAATGAGTATCATAATGAAAGCTTTTACGACTGATGATGAGGAAGAAATACGCAGTTGTTTGAAGCAACTGCGCGATACGGACGGTGAAACAGGTTTTATGCATGAGTCTTTTAATGCGGAAAATGCAGCTGATTTCACACGTCCTTGGTTTGCTTGGGCAAACACGCTGTTTGGCGAGCTAATCCTTAAAGTAGTTCAGACATATCCTAACCTTTTATTACAAACGTTATGAAATATATTTGGGGGGTGTTTACTGCCATCTCATTGGCTCTCTTTTCATGTGGCAGCGGAAGCAAGGAATCTGTAGAAAACTATGGTATCATACCGATGCCCAATGATATAACTCTATCCCGAGGAAAGTATTTTTTGCAAGGGGAGAAAACTGTGGCTGTGTCTTCCGGAGAGAATGAAATGAAAGTTTTTCGTTATTTAGAGAACTTTTTGAAGAACACACAGGTAACATTAAGAGCTGTTTCTCCAACAGAGAAGGCCGATATTTATCTGTTAATTGATAATTCTCTAAAAGATGAGGCTTATACATTGGAGGTGGCTTCCGATGCTATACGGATTTGTTCTAACGAAACTGCAGCAGGACTGTTTTATGGTGTTCAATCTTTATTGCAATTGATGCCGGCAGAAATCTATGCTTCCGATCGTAGGTATGAGGGACGTATTGAAATTCCAATTGTCAGTATTAAGGATGCTCCTCGTTTTCCTTATCGTGGTGTTTTATTCGATTGTACATCAAATTCTTACAATATTATTAGTTATTCTCTTATGAGTTATCTTCTCATCGAAAATCCTCTTTTCTGCTGTTGGTCGTAATTTCCTTCCCAAAGAAGAGGTACTGAAGTTTCTTGATTTGATGGCTTTCTATAAGTTGAATAAATTTCATTTTCATTTGACTGACGATCAAGGTTGGAGAATTGAGATAAAAAAATATCCGAAGTTGGTAGAGGTGGGGTCGCATCGTAGTCAAACTCAAGTAGGACATTCTGATTATTATTACCCACGGCGGTTTGACGGAAAAAAACAAGCGGGATATTATACACAAGAAGAAATTAGAGAGATTGTTAAGTATGCTTCTGACCGTTTTATAACAGTAATTCCTGAGATAGAAATGCCGGGACATGCTTCTGCTGCATTGGCGTCATATCCAGAGCTTTCTTGTGGGTTGAGAAAAGATTATGTGGTACGCGATTACTTTGATGTTTTTGATGAAGTCTATTGTCCTAAGGAGCATACGTTTGATTTCTTGGAAAATGTATTGGTGGAAGTTATGGAACTCTTTCCTAGTCATTACATTCATATTGGAGGTGATGAATGTCCTAAGAAAGCTTGGAAAAAGTGTATTCATTGTCAAACTCTGATGAAGAAAGAGGGACTACCAGATGAAGAAGCTTTACAAAGTTGGTTTATTCATAAGATTGAACAATTTGTTAACAGCAGGGGGCGTGATATTATCGGTTGGGATGAGATATTGGAAGGCGGGCTTGCTCCTAATGCTACTGTAATGTCGTGGCGTGGTGAAGAAGGTGGTATTATAGCGGCCCGTCAAAAGCATAAGGTTATTATGACACCGAGTAAACGATGCTATATAGATTATTATCAAGAGAGCCCAGAATATGCTCCACTGGCGATTGGTGGTTTCCTTCCGTTGGATAGTGTATATTTTTATAACCCACTACCAGCTGGATTGACTACCGAAGAGCAGTCTTATATAATAGGTACGCAGGCGAATATTTGGGGAGAATATATTCAAACTCCTGAAGCATTTGAATATATGGCTTTTCCTCGTTTGTTGGCTATGTCCGAAGTGCAGTGGACGCAACCTGAATATAAAGATTTTGTGTTTTTTACTCGCAGGTTGGATAAGGAGTTCAAACGGTTGGACTATTGTCAGGTGAATTCTTGCCGCAATTTTTATGAAGTGAATTATGCGGGAGTGTGGAATGAGAATCATGAGACCTATGAAGTGGCTTTATCTTCTTTTTGTCCGGATGCGGAGATACACTATGCGATTAATGATTCTGTGATAACGGCTTCTTCTTCTCTGTACAAGTCACCAATATTGTTGAGTAAAGATGCAGTTATTTACGCAGCCGTTTATAAGGAAGGCAAATCTATGGGTAGGGTGACTCATAAAGAATTTGCCATTAACAAGGCCACTGGATGTGATTATAAGTGTGTTCCTAAAACAGAGTGGGAACATTTGGATGAAAGCTTTGGATTGACTGACGGATATTGTGGATATGCTCAAGACATGCGTAGATGGGTAAGCTTCTATCAGGATAGTGTACAGATTGTGGTGGAGTTGAAAGGTACGCAAAGAATAAAACAAGTAGCTTTTGCTTCCTTATGGCGTCCTTGGAATATGATTTGGCCGGCAAAGGCAATGAGTGTTTCCGTTTCGGCAGACGGGAAAAACTTTTTTGGAGTAGGTAATAAAGTTTTATCATATGATTTTACGTTGACGGAAAGCACTCGCTTTCCTGCTTCTCTTTCATTTCCTGAAGTGGAAGCTACATTTGTACGCTTGGACTTGTTGAGTGGGGGCTTATGTCCAAAAGGATATTTCAATGAAGGAGAACAAAGCAGATTGGCGATAGATGAAATAGAAATAAACTAATCAATCAGATTCTTATGAAGAAAATATTAATTCTTTTGTTAGTGTTATGGGGAGTTATCCCATCAATGCTTTTTGCACAACGGCAATTGTCTTTTCAAAATGGAAAGTTTAAAATAGTTCAGTTCACAGACTTACATTGGACATCAGGTTCACCGAAGTGTGCTGAAACAGAAAGAACTATTCGTACGATACTGAAATCCGAAAATCCGGATATTGCCATATTGACTGGAGACATAGTGACAGAAGCCCCTGCAATTAATGGCTGGATGTCGGTTGTAGAAATATTTAATAATGCCAAAGTGCCATTTGTTGTAACTATGGGTAACCATGATGCGGAGCACATGGCTAAGGATAGCATTTATGATTTGTTGCAAAAATCTCCATGCTATGTTGGAACGAAGGGGCCTGGAGATGTTATGGGGTGTGGTAATTGTGTGATACCGATTTTTGATTCGATGACAAAGAAAAAGGTAGAATCAGTGCTTTATTGTATAGACTCTAATGATTATCAGCCTGACAAACTTTATGGAGTTTACGATTGGATACATTTCGACCAAATAGCATGGTATCGTAAACAAAGTGCTCATTTTGCTTCTTGTAATAATGGACGTCCTTTACCTTCATTGGCATTCTTTCACATACCTTTATTAGAATATAATGAACTGATAGGTGATGGTAAGACATTTGGTAATGATAGAGAAGGTGGAGTTGCTTCTTCAAAGGTCAATTCTGGTATATTTGCTTCGTTTCTTGATAGGAAAGATGTAATGGGGGTATTCGCCGGTCACGACCATGATAATGATTATGTTGGTATCAATAAAAGAATATTGCTTGGATATGGTCGGGTGACTGGTGCGGATGCTTACGGAGAATTGATTAGAGGTGCACGTATCATTGAACTGTATGAAGGTGAATTTAAGTTTGATACTTGGATTGCTACGCTTTCAGGTCGTGAGGCGATCTATTACTATCCCTCCGGATTAAATTCAGATGAGGAACGGGTGATGAATTATTTTCCGGCAATGAATGTAGTATCACCTAAACAAGGGGTAGCTTATACTTATTATGAAGGTCAATGTAAACGAGTGGCTGACATTACTTCTTGTTTGAAAGTAAAGGAAGGTATTATGAAGAACTTTTTGATAAAGGATGCTGCCATTGCTGATCACTTTGCCTATGAATTCCGTACTTTGATTTACATTTCCAAAAGAGGCGTATATCGCTTCTATACCATTTCGGATGATGGTTCTAAACTTTATATTGATGATAAGCTGATAGTTGATAATGATGGTGGACATAGTGTTCGTCGTGCCGAAGGTAAGGTTGCTCTTGAGAAAGGTTATCATGCATTGCATTTATTGTATTTTGAAAATTATATGGGGCAGGAACTGGAGGTCGGATTTTTAGGACGAGATATTCCCGAAACTCCCATTCCGGCCGAGATGCTGTTTTTGCCGGATTAGAATTTTTTTCTCCGTACCGGGTGGTGTCGTTCATCGTACAATCCTGGTATGGAGCATTTGTTTGAGAACCGGTATTTTGCTTTTTTCATGCCATTAAACAATAAGAAAAGCATGACGTCTTTTTTTAATGTATTGTCAACTATAACTGCTATTTCATTCAGATTATGAGAATACAAAAATAGATACGTTAAAAATGTAATTATATGATTTACATTTATTTATCTTGTTTGCGTATGTTTCGTGGAAAATTACACAAGCTAATTGCCTAAAAAATGAATAGAACTGCAGTCTTTAGCTTGGTAATAGCAGTCGGACATTATTTGATGCCTTTTTCTGTATTCATAGGGAGAAATATTCTTTAGAGCCTTGAATTGGCGTGACAAGTTTTTTAGATTGTTTATTCCTACAGATTCCGCTACGGTTGAGATAGGAGCATTGCTGGTAAGTAGCAGTTGAGCAAACCTTTCTATTTTTAGAGAAAATATGTATTTTTGAATGGACTGTTGGGTAACTCCTTTGAAACGAATCTCTAGTAACCTACGTGACAAGGGGACTTGTTTTACGAGATCTGATACGGTGATATGTTCAGTCAGGTGCTTATTGATATATTTCAAAACTGTTTGGATATGCGTATCGGTAGTAGAATAAAAATCGGTTGAAAGTCTGTTTATAATATTTATGGGTTGCAGTACTACATCTTGATAGTTGACTTTCTCTTCGTTCAGTAGGCGTACGATGAGTTCTGCTGCCTCAAATCCGCCTCTTACAATATTGTGGCTTATGCTGGATAAAGGAGGATCAGATAAGTTACATATAATTTCGTCATTATCCACACCCAATATTGCTATCTTGTCGGGTACTCTGATATTATTTACTTTACATAATTCAGTAATGCGATTACCTTGATTATCATCACAAGCAAAGAGTGCCGTAGGCAGGGGGAGCGATTGCAACCATTTGAGTAAAGGAGGAGCTTCATAAAACCAAAGATCATCGAGAGATTGCTCTTGATATGATTGGAAACAATTACCAAAACCATGTTCGGCTATACATTTATAGAAACCTTCGCAACGCTCTTGTGACCAAACCGTATCTCGATAGCCATAGAAAGCAAAATTTTGATACCCTTTTCTTAGAAAGAATTCCGCTGCCATCCTGCCAGTTTTGTAATAATCTCCAGTGATGTTTGGAATATTACTGAATCTTGCTTTGTAATCTTGTGCTATGGCAATAATTCCATTTTCACGGAAAATTTCTACATTGTCGTCGTTGTCGAATCTGCCGATAATAGCATCTGCATGCCACGTTTTTGCCCACTTCAGCACTCCCTTTATGCCATAGGTTTGTTTATAGGAAAGCGGCATTCGGCACACCACCCACGGTTCGTGGCTGTTTGCGTACATCAATACTCCTTTCAGTAGATTATAGGAGAAAGATTCAGTGAAATCGCTTAGCAGTATTAATCGAATCATAAATTATACGTTCCTTAACTATGCAAATGTAGAAAAAAAAAGTATTAGTTTTGTTTTCGATAAAGTTATTTTGCCAATCTTTATTTTTTTCGTAAATCCCGCCCCTCGTATTTGCAGATAGCTTCTATCCACTCTTTTGTCAGCGGTTTGGATTCGTGCTTGCTGAGGTCGTAAGCTACCATGACGGAAGTGCATATACATTTTACTTCCTGCGTCTCGATATCTATGACACGTTGTGCAAGATGAAAACTCTTCGTGCCTATTTGGGTCACGACGGTTTGTACGGCAATGTGGTCGGAGCCGTAAATCTGGGCAAGGAAGTTGGCTTCGATGTGGACTACGACGATGCCGTCTTTCTGCCAGTCGACATGCGGGCATACGGAAGCGAAATACTCCGTCTTGCCTAAATCGTAAAAGGAAAAATAGACGGTGTTGTTGACGTGACCGAATTTATCGACGTCATTGAAACGTAGCTGTATGGGTAGTGTGTGGTTAAATTTAATATCTTCCATTGTTTTCTCCTAAACTTTGTTTGTAATCGGTGCGAATTTACTATTTTTGCGTGTTAATCACTGTATTTATAGAGTAAGAAATGATAGAAGACATTAAAAAAGCCTGCCAGGTAATGAGGGAAGGCGGGGTGATTCTGTACCCCACCGATACCATTTGGGGTATTGGTTGTGACGCTACCAACGAAGATGCGGTGCGCCGTGTATATGAAATAAAGCAGCGTCAGGACAGCAAAGCGATGCTGGTGTTGGTGGATTCTTCCGTAAAAGTGGATTTCTATGTCCGGGATGTTCCGGAGGTGGCGTGGGATTTGATAGACCTGGCAGACAAACCGTTGACTATTATTTCTTCGGGAGCG
>ENA-OPCU01000683-OPCU01000683.1-human-gut-metagenome-genome-assembly--contig:-NODE-683-length-11660-cov-2.049892_pt1 | contig 11660 bp, 9 predicted proteins | sample MGYA00241255_ERZ501490 | MGnify/ENA primary metagenome ERZ501490 (study PRJEB25962, sample SAMEA2042627) | human gut metagenome | biome: human gut; feature: human-associated habitat; material: faeces... | reverse complement strand
AAGCCGTGATGGGCGGCATCCTCTTCGGGATAGTCCCGGTTGACGGCATAAAACTCCACGCCCCGTTCCCTGCACCATTCCACGGCCTCGTCCAGCAGCTTTCCTTCACGTACGGTCCACAGTATCAGGCGGTGGCGGTCTTTAATCAGCATCTTCAGCGTATCGGTGGCAAAAGGGATTTCATTCCCTATTTTAGGGTAGCGGTGCTCTACGATTGTGCCGTCAAAATCAATGGCGATAGTCATGATGCTTATGTATTGCTTTAAAAACGGTAACTTGTTCCTATGGAAGCTCCTAAGACAAACGTATATTCTCCGCTTGTGTAGGTACGTGCCGAAGGAGTAATCTTGCCGTTATAACCTCTCAGATACTCTTCCGCAAAGATGCTCCAGCGGTCGTTCAGCTTGAAGCTCTGTTGCAGACCGCCCTGGATGCCGAAATAATTCTTGTCTTCCATTTCGTGGTGCGTATAGACAATACCGGCAAAGGCGTTGAGGTCGAATATGCGGTTTTCGCTATAATTGCCTATCATGTTGGTAAGGTTCAGCATGTAGTCGGCGGTGACAGACAGCGGATACACACCCCCGTGCTGATAAGCATACCGCCCAATCTCGATGCTTCCTCTTACGGCAGACAGCGGCGTGTACTGGCGTCCCACACCCAGGCTTATCTGTTGTCCCAGCATATCGGGAATATCCTTCATCTTCACACCTGCGGTGCGCATGGGGAAGTTGGTTCCCACGGTGGCATACGCAAAGTTATAAGGCTGGAAGAAGCCGCGTTTGGCATCGAAGTCGGCCTTTCTTCTACGGTACTGCACACCGAACATCACGCCTACATTCTGCATGTGTCTGTCCTGTGTGATGCCGCTCTTGAACGGTTGCGTATAGAAGCTCTTGCTGTATCGCGCCTCACCCGTGATACCGATTTGGTCTGACAGGAAATATACCAGTTGCATAGACCCCGTAGGACCGTGGAATGTACGGAGCTTCTTGGCATAGTCGCTGCTTCTGTGCGCCAGTGCTCCGAATTCGTAGCCGGCGGAAAGGTTCACTTCCAGTCTCGGGTCTTCCACACTCGGCGAAATCAGTGTATTCAGGTTCACCAGCACTTCCGCTCTGCCGCCTCCATACACTTCCTCGCTCTTGAAGTTGTCCGAATTGAACGTATAGTGGAAACCGCCGAAGCCGCTGATGCGCCATCCCAGCGGCATGAACCATTTACCTATCGCCAGTGAAGCGGCAGGACCCAACGGTTGCAGCGCCGGCAGATTGTTGCGCACGGGCTTTCCGAAATCGCCCTGCGTACCGATAGCCGCTTCTATGAACATATTATCGCCCATATCTTCCGATTTCATCCTGATGGGGAGACCGGTAAAGCGGTAGGTCAGTCCGGTGTACACGCCATATCCCACGTCATACCGTTTGGGGCAGTCCGCACCGTCTATTCCGTCGGTATAGAGATATAGTTTGGGTTCCACATACCAGTCCCAGTTTCCCGACAGATGATAGCGTGCCTGCAAGCCGCCGTGCACTCCGCCGGCTATTTTGGCATCCATACCGTCGCGCTTGCTCACATAACCGCCTATACCCAATACGGTATACAGGCTGATGTGTGCGCCGCTTTTGTACCCGCCGATATAATCGGACAGGTTGAACAGGTGGTCCAGCTCGATGCCACCTTGTTTCAGCTCATCGTTGAAGCCGCCCAGCAGAGACACCCGGTAGGAGTTGAATGAACTTACATCCTTAGTCAGGGCAATACCGCCGTTGAACCATGCCGGCAGTGAAGAACTGCCCCTCAGTTTGTTCACACCGCCCATTACCGACAGGGAGAAATTCTTGCCCGGCTGGCTGTTGTTCACTTCTCTTCCCTGCGGGATATACCGTTTCTGCAATACATAGTCCATTGCATTGAAAGGTCTTTCGGTGCTGTCCTTCTTCAGGCTGTCGTCCTGCGCATGGAGCATTTCCGGCATTGCCGTACATGTGCAGATGCACAGTGCCGGAATCATATATTTCAATTTCATTTTCAATCCTTATTATGGTTATAGGTTAGACATATCCATAGCTGCCTGTATGATATCCTCGTTAAATTCACCATCGTTCTGTGCGGTAGCCACGAAGCTCTTGTCGCGTTTGAAACATTCGGACAGGGCAATCACCGTATTCATGAACTCTATCTCACCCTCTCTGGCAGACAAGGTGGCTTTGAAATACCAGGTCAGTGCGCTGTCCTGCGGCAGTTTGGCAAGCGAAGCCTTGGCGGCGGCGTTGCCGGCGCGGTTATCCAGCGCCATGTACATCACCACTTCGTTCTGGGGCGATGAAGCCTTGATGGTTTCAAAAGTCTTGTGTGCACGTTCTTTCTCTTCCGGAGTCGTTCCGCCCTGGAAGTAGCCGCCCAAAGCCCATGTATAGGCTTTCAGCAGGTCGAATTTGCTGTCCTCCGGCAGAATCTTCACCAATACGCTGGCGTGCTCGAAGTCTCCCTTCTTGATGTACATGCACAGTTGGTTGGTCACCACTTCCAGTCGGTTCACGATTTCCGTACGGCTTCCGTCGGCATTCATGCGCGAATAGTCGGTGGAGTGGATGCTCAGGTCTATCAGCGGTTCCAGTATGGAAGTATCCACGGTATCCCTCTCCAGGTAAGAAGCCGCCAGGTTGTTGCCGGCAAGCGCCCACGGATGCTTTTGTTCCAGTGATTCCTCGTAGGCACGGCGGTACAGAGCTTCCAGTTCCTTTTCATCGGTTATCAGTTGGAACAGCTTCCAGTACTCATAACGTGTGTAGCTGCCTTTCAGCCCTTTTTCCCTGTATTGTGCCATGACTTCCTCGTCATTCGGTTCGCGGTATATCTCGTAGAGGCAGTTATAGTTCACCACGCGGAGCTCGTCCAGATAAGGCACGATGACGGTAGAGTACCAGTCGAGTTGTTTCAGCGCTCTGCCCTGCGCTCCGATATCCTTATGCTTTGCCAGAATTTCTTTCACCTTGCCGGCTTCCGTGCTTTTACCGTCGCGTTCCAGCAGTTTCACCACTTCTTCCCACGGAGCCACTTCGGCATGCGGGTTGCGGTAAACGCGTTCCAGGGTATATTGGGGCAATATGGAGGTAATCTCCTGTTCAATCTTGCGCATACGTCTTTCGGCAAGGCTCAGGTTACTGCTGTAATGCCCGTCCGGAGAAGCCGTACCTGCCACGTGAAACTCCTTCAATACCGTACCCGGAGATTCGGCTATCTCTTTCAGCTTGTTTCTCAGCATGGTAAGGCTTTGTTTGTTTTCAGGCGTGTCCGTCAGTTGGTCGGAGTTGATGAGGAAAGACAGTTGTATCTTGTCCGATGTATTTCTTTTTTCTATCTGCGCCCTTTCCTTGTGCTGCAACGGATCCATCTGCTCCGAGAAGAGGTTGTATTGCAGGAACTTCATCGGGCGTTTGGTCTGGCACGTATTGATTTGGTACGTTCTGGAGTTCGATGCGCTGTAATCTTCCAGGTTCACGATGGCAAAGCAACTGTAGTTCCGGTTGGGGTCGGGCACGATGATGGTATCCGTCCAGTCCAGGTTCATGGCCCTTGTAGTCAGCGCCTCCGCTTTGATGTACGGACGCAGCGGGTCGCGGTCCATGTCATAGCCCATTTTGCGTTCCTGCGTCAGGGCATATTCCTTGCCGTCGTATACGGACGGGCGTGCAAAGGTTACCGTATCGTTCGTTTCGCAGTCCAGTACGTACGGCTGTATAATCAGTCGCGAGAAGCGGTTGCCGAAGTAAGGAGGCAGTTTGAAGGTATTGTACGGAATCAGCATGTTTCCGATCATCTTCGGCGCTTTCGGTTCCGGTTTCAGAACCAGCCGCATGGCGGTTACGGTCACACTCTCCAGCATCACTCCCTCGTCGATGCTCACATCTATTTTCATCTGATGTCTCACTTCCTTCAATACCGAGGGCGAGAGTCCCACTTTGAAAATCAGCGCACCGTTGTCCGGAACCAGTATTTCATAATACCCATTCTCGTCGGTGGTTGTTTTCCCTTCCTGGTCCAGCAGCAATGTTTTTTCCTGGTCGTTGCTGTCCAGTATCTTCTTCATGTCCTCGCCCACGGCTACGGTCTTGGCGGCATACACATCCACCGTCACGTCCGAGAAAGGCACTTTCCGGTTTTCGGCAATGTTATATACGGTACCCGATACCTTCACCATTTTCTGCGCCAGGGCAGTGCCGGGACCGCATCCCGCCACAACCAGAAGCAGGATCCATATTTTCAATCTTTCAGTAATCATTCTCCGTATTATTTAAAAATGTAAGTACACGAAATTCCCAGTCCCATGGGCATCACCTTGTGTCCGGTGGTGTTGTAGTCTCCCGGTGCGGGCAATCCCTTCTCGTAGCGTTTCTCCCTGTACCACATCAGTGATATTCCGGCGCTGAATTCTATGTTGAAGCGTTTGCCCAGCGGCAGTACATATCCGTACACCATTCCCGGGCCTACGGCATCGCCGAAGTGGTGTGTATCCGAGAATGTGGCGTTATACCTCATGCCCTGTATGCCCAGGCCTATGAAGCTCTGCACCATTGCCCGTCCGCTCACCCAGTATCTCACTTGCGCTTCCGCACCTTTGATGCTGCAATCCAGCGGGTTCTGGTCAAGGCTGTAGAAAGCTCCCGCCATAACGCTGGTCCGGTTCGATGTCACCAGTTCCAGCGAGAAGTTCGGAGTCAGGTTTCCCCAAAGCAGTGCGTTTGTTCTTCCGGCAATGAGCTGTGCCTGCGCATTACTTGCCGTGCATGCCAGTACAGCTATCACTATCAGCCTCGCCCATATACTTTTCTTTTTACAATCTTTTGTCATACGAATCTCTTATTTTTGTCTTTGACTGTACTTGTTTCTGATAGAGCTGAAGCGGTACACGAATCCTACGCGTATATCGCTCACTACGGGGTAGGGCAGGAAATGCCTGTCTCTGCTCTTTGTACGTATCAGGTGGTTATCTTCATATTTATATTTGTCATATTCGGCATAGGCTGCTCCCACGCTCAGACCCAGATCCAGGTCTATTGCGCCCTGTTTGCATTTGTATACGGGCAGCTGCCATCCGCCGGTCAGTCCGGCATGGAACATATCGCCGGCGATGCCTTTGCTCCATGCTCCGGCAAACTTGCTGTATCCGGCATAGAAGCCCCAGTAGTAGGTACGCCAGAATTTGGGAATCTTGGACTGTCCCGTCTTTACGGTAAAGGAAGGTTTGGCATATCTTTTCACTTCCAGTCTGTAATCGTTGATTTTCATCTGTATGCGTTCGTTCATACTGATTTTGGCATTGCCGTTCCATTTGGCGCCTATGCCCACTACCCACCGGTTGTCGGTAGAACTTGAAAGGTCAAATTCCACTTTGGCATTCGGCAACAGCAACAGCCAGTCCATTGCATTGGTTTCAAACGCCCACCGTTCTTTGGGCGAAATCTTTTCGGAGGTTTTCTGTTGGGCGTACGCTCGGACGCTTATCGCGCCCAGCATAGCCAGAAACAGAAACAGTACCTTTGTCCTATTTGTCATCAGTTGTCAATGTTTAGTTCTATATTCTGTATATCAGAAGTTGTAGGTCAGTCCGGCAGTCAGTGCGGCTGCACCTTCCCCTTTCTTTCCGCTGGCGCATCCGTCCAGCTTGTCCCCTACGAGATTACCTTTTAGCTCGATATTGATGTCCAAATGTTCCGATACCTTAAAGCGGTTCAGCACACCTACGGTAAGCACTCCTGTGGTGGTATTCAGTCCGGGGGCATTGGCCACACCGCCGCCCACCAGCGGAATGAGGCTGTATGTACGTTCTTCGTTCACACCGCACCACCAGTTCAGCACGTCCACCATGATGTCGGCATGATACATCATGAAATTCCACGATTCGCTGCTTCCGTTCATGGCTTCGCCCGAAGCGTGCATTCCGCTTATCTGCAATCTGGCACCTAATACGGGGGTAATCCATTTACCGCCGCTTACGTCGCCCGTAATGGAAATGCGGTTTCCGAATTTCGTGTGCATGTCATAATCGCCTACGTATACTCCGGCTCCTACCGAACCGCTTACAAACCATTTCTCATTGGCCGGATAGGCCTCCATTTTGCCTTGTGCGGCAACGGTAGTCCCTGCCGAAGCAAGAACTACCGCTGCCAATATCCAAGGTCTTAGACTAAAAAAATGTTTCATTATTTCAAAGTAGTTATTAATTACTTCAATTGTATAAAATAAAAGAATAATATGTTTATATGAAGTGTTGTTCTTTGTAGAGCATGCTACGCTATTGCCTGTCACATTGGAAATTACGTGGAACAGGTAAAATGGATAAGTTCTAATGCGCGGCAAAGTTACTAACTAAAATAATAAAAAACAACTTTTTATTTACATAATGATGTAGAATAATGGCGTAAATAAAACTGTGTCAGCAAAGAATAAAATAAAACTTTGCTGACACAGACTATTTTAATTACCTATAAAGTAGGTTAGGACTATTCTTTTTCTTTCACTTCGCCGCGGCGTGCCTTTTCGGTGTAGCGCAGTTCCTTTTCAATGGTCATATCCTTGCCCAGACCATACGTATGCAGTCTTTCGGGTTCTATACCCACTTTCACGAGGAACTTCTTCAAGGCTTCGGCACGTTTCAGCGTCACTTTCTTGTTTATGGCTTCTCCGCCCGTATGGTCGGCATAGCCGCAGATGTCAATCTGTACTTCCGGATTCTCTTTCAGTGTTTTGGCAATGGTGAAGAGTTCGCGTGCATACTTGTCCGTATCCAGTTTCCATTTTCCGCGTTCAAAGTATACGGCGGGCAAGTCTTTCGGGAAACCTTTGCATACCACTACTTCCGGAGATTTTTCAAGCACTTTCTGTTCGATGTAGATAGTATCGTGCACCACTTTCGTAACGGTCTTTGTAGCGCGCTTCCACATAGGCAGATAGCCCGGAGCGTACATGATGTTGTCTTTCTTTCCGCTCTTTCCATTGCCTATTTTCCATACCAGACCCACTTGTGCGGTAAACATCGTATTTCTCTTGCAGTTGCAGATAGTTTTGATGCCGTCAAATTTGTTGTTGTTAATCCACATCATGCCGCCTTTCAACTGGGCGTCCAAATGTTTGTTGATGCGGTAACGCAATGCTACATCTCCGCCCAATCCCAAATTGACTTTGTTGCTCAGCTTATCTGCAAACCGGTTTCCACTGCCTTTTTCTTCCACTTCGGTTGAGAATTTCTGCATGTATATACCCGGAGCTACCAGTAATGCCCACCGGCGATTGCCATCGCTGCGTCGGAACAGGTTAAACATATTCACTTCAAAATTCAGTCCGAAGTTCCACATCCTGATGTCACTGCGCAGCTCTTTGTAGTATTTGGCTCCTTCCGGAAAATCTACATTGTAATAGGTTTCCGCATTTGGCATGAGGATGAAGTCGTCTTCATAATCTCGCGAACCGGCTTTGTTGGCGGCATAGTCCACAGCCGTATACCGAACAACGGATTGAACTGGTATCCGCCTTGCAGTCCTATCATTCCGCCCCAATAACCGTTACCTTTGGTTACGGAACGGAAGTCTCCTGCAAAAAACGGAACACCGCCGTTAATACCTATGCTCCACTGTGAGTAATCATTGTACAAAGTTTTTTTGCTGGGATAATCCTTCCAGGGATCATCCACTTTTATTGTTTCTTGAGCCGAAGCATTCATGCCGGATAAGAATATAAGGCATGAAGCGGCTGCTATATTCTGTAACAATTTCATAATACTGTACTTTTTAAGTGATTGGATCGGTTATTTCTTTAACAGTTCAATGCAGACGAATGCCGGTTTTCCGTAGAAATATCCGTTTTCACTGGCTTGCAGTCGCACTACTACTTTGTAACCTTCGATGGAAGTAACATTCACACCCGGATTCAGATGTTGTTTCATAAATATTTTTCCGTCAGTGGTTACTCCTATATGACTGTCCATGTGGCTTACCGCAGTTCCATTTTTATCATACGCCATTATATAAGAGTATATTACATTCAGCTTTTTTGTTCCGTCATCTTTCGGGCTGGCTTTTACATCTTCACCTTCCAAAACCGGTTGTGTGCCTATTATCTCCACAAGATTATTTCCTAAGTCCTCTATATCGGCAAGAATATTGCGTTTATAGATATCCGTATCGTTAAAGTCGCTTAAGTCTGATCCGGTAGCAACATTTACTGGAATATTCTCTTGGAAAAAGTCATAATCTTTATTTCCGTCCATAACATCGTTGGGAGAGAAGCGAACTCCGCAGTATCCGCTCTGACTACAGTTTCCGTTTTCTGCGTTTTTGTTAAATACAACAGCAACCTGACATGCTAAATCTTTGGCAACAGAACTCGGCAATCCTTCCACTTCTGTGGCAGAAGCTGTTACAGTCAATGTTGCTTCATCATACTTTTCTACTTTTTCTACGGTAAACTCCGGACCAGCTTCCGCACTTCGTGTCACGGGAGTCACTTTGCGACTATCAATAGAAATGGCATCCTTCTGTTCTATCATTTCATCTATTACTGATGCAGGCATCACTTTTACATTGATTTTCAAGGTATACTTGCTGCCATCCTGTTTCAGAAGAACGCTTTGGTTGTTGAAGTCTGGAATAATATCCATCTTTTTGATGCGATTAGCAAGTTCATCGATCTGTTCCTGCAATTTATCAATCTGACTTTGCAATTTATCAATCTGACTTTGCAATTTATCGATTTTGCTACTCAAATTTTGTTCCACTTCATTAAGCAGTCCCTGGAATTTGTTTTCCAGTTCTGTCAGCTTTTCAGCCAGTTCCTCGTCGGTAATGCCCTGATTGCCGGTTAGGTTATCTATCTGCTCTTGCAGTTCTTTTATTTTATCGTTCAAGTCATTAATCTTGTTTTGCAGTTCGGCTTTGGCGGTTTCCAATGCTTCTCTCAGTTCTTTCAACTGAGCTTCGCAATCGACATCGCAACCGCCCCCATTGTTTCCGTTCTGTAAATCCTCTATTTGCTTTTCGATAGTGGTAACCCTTTCTTCAAGACTGGTTATCTGCTCCTTAAGTTCGGTGTAACTGTTTTCTCCCGCTTTCAGTTGGTTACGGATGATTTCCAATTGACCGTCATAATCTTTTTGGCAGCTGGTCATTAAAAAACAGCTGCTTCCTGTTAATAGTAGCATGACTATAAACAGAAACATTTTTGAATTTCTTTTCATAACTAATTTTGTTTTAGGGTAAAACGTTTGATATTTTGTTCTTCTTTTAAGCTACATACCAGCAGTGCGTCGTTCCATTCGGCAATGATTATTGATTAATATGTTTGGTGAGAATCATTTGCTGATCGATGTAGATTGTGTTTATAATTGTTTATAGACACTTGCCACTTCATCTGCAATCCTTTCCCAGTCATATTTATTCATATCATATTTAATATGTTCGAGAGGTGAATTGATAATGTTTTGGAGTTTTGAGGCTAATTCATCAACATTTCCACAGCGAAAATAACTATTGTCAGATAACCCTACTTCTTTATTTGCAGGAATATCACTTACTACAACTTTCACGCCATAGCTCATAGCTTCGAGTAAAGCAATAGGAAGACCTTCGTGTGAAGAAGGCAAGCAATAGCAGCGGCAGTTAGTAAGGAGTGAATGGAGTTTTCTCCCTTTGATGAATCCTGTTAATATTACGCCATTTTCCTTTGCTTGTTTTTTTAATGAAAGTGAATAAGAGTCTTCGAAATCAGTATCACCTGCAAGCACCAATTTGCAGTCTGCTGTGTCAATCTTGCTATAGGCTTCTACGAGATGGTGTAGATTTTTTTCTGGTACGAATCGACACATGCCAAGAATATATTTTCCTTTTTCGATACCAAGTTCTTGAAAGTATTCCGGGTAGTCGCAAATATCAGGTTCAGATACACCATTGTATATGAGATGCACCTTTTTTGTACGGTTATATTTGTGCGCAATTAGTCTTCTGATAACATCTGAAATAACAATTACATCATCTGCAAACATGCATCCTATCCGTTCACCAAGCTTTAATATAATTTTGGCAATTCTTCCCCATTTGTCACGGTCATAGTCAGGACCATGATGAGTAAATACGACTTTCATTCCTAACAGTTTTGCGTATGGGACAAGTAAAGCGTTACCAATAGCATGAACATGAATGATATTAGCTTTCTGTCGTCTTGCTTCATTAATGGCACGATAAGTGTGAATTATTGCTTCAAAGGATTTTTTCTTGGGAGAAGGGATTGTTATGAGTTTTACTCCATTCCAATCTTTTAAATCATCATGTACATAATTAGATCTTCGAATTATCGTTATGTCAAATCCACGTTTTGCTATGCGGGGGAAAAGTTCTTCACAGTGTGTTTCAACTCCCCCCATTATATTAGGGATGCCACGGGTGCCTATTACTACTATTTTCATAAAGTATTTATTCTTGTTTTAAAAAATGGCTATAAAAAGCTATAAGTCTTGGATAATAGTTTTCAAGACTTAGATTTTCATGGGCAAATTCTAACGTTCCTGCACTTAATCTTTGATATGCTTCGGGAGTCAGAGAAAATATTTTTTTGATAGTTTCCTGTAAATTATCACTATTACCTGTTGTGAATTGATATCCTGTTTTTCCATCAATGATTATTTCTGGTATGCCACCAATTTTTGCGCCAATAACGGGAGTGCCAACAGAATAAGCTTCAATGATAGTCATAGGGTTGTTTTCATACCATTCTGATGGTACGATAACAGAATATGCATTTTTTACTAAATCTATAAGCTCCAATCCACGTTTATAGCCAAGAAATTCAACATTGTTCATGCTGTTGTTTGAGACAAACAACTTTAACTCTTTTTCTTTTGGGCCTGTACCAACAATTTTTAAATTACATTCGGGTAGTTCTTTGAATGCTTTAAGTAGTGTTTTTACTCCTTTTTCATAAGAAAGACGACCAAAGAACAGAAAATATTTATTTGTTGGTATTTGTTTGGATGTGGTAGCAATGGAGGTTGTAAAATTGTAAAGTGTGATATTATGTGTTTGTCTAACTTCAGGCATATATTTTTCTTGAATTTCTTTAGCAAATTTACTTACATACAAGAAACCGTCAATATATTTTGCAGGGTTAAAGAACCAATTACGGAAATATTGTTCAGCTGCCATTACTGCACTCATTGCCTTGCTTCCTTTGCAACATGTGTGGGTAAAACATTTATAAAAATATTTGCCTTTACAATCCTCACAAATTATTCCTTTTCCGTTACGAAAAGTATAAGCAGGACAAACGATACGATAATCATGTACTGTAAATAAAATGGGGATATTATATCTTTTTAAAACAGGAAAAATAGAAGGAGTTATCTGTCCCCATAATAAATGAATATGTGCGATATCAGGTTTTTCATCTTTAACTAGTTGCTCTATTTTTTGCGCTGCTTCAAAATGATAAAAGTAATTTATTACGTTTTTTACAGTTTTGAAGAATCCGGTTCTAGTTGCTTTGGATTCAGGAAAATATTTGCTATAGGGGGAAGGGTTATTCTCTTTCCATTTTAAACAGAAGTATACAACTTGATGTCCATGCTTTTCCAATAATTTACCTGTATTGAAACATACTGTTTCTGCGCC
>ENA-OPCU01000672-OPCU01000672.1-human-gut-metagenome-genome-assembly--contig:-NODE-672-length-11721-cov-2.804646_pt1 | contig 11721 bp, 9 predicted proteins | sample MGYA00241255_ERZ501490 | MGnify/ENA primary metagenome ERZ501490 (study PRJEB25962, sample SAMEA2042627) | human gut metagenome | biome: human gut; feature: human-associated habitat; material: faeces... | reverse complement strand
CCTGCCGCCACTTACAAAAAAAGAGCAGCTGGAGGTTTCAAAAATATACAGTGTCTGCGGTCTGCTGGCAGACTCCCGGACACTGTTGCAGGAACGGCCGTTTCGCAGTCCGCATCATACGGTCAGCATGGCAGGGCTTGCCGGCGGTGGACGAAGTATCCGGCCGGGAGAGATTTCACTGGCACATCATGGCGTACTTTTTCTGGATGAACTCCCGGAATTTTCCAAATCAACGTTAGAAGTGCTGCGTCAGCCGTTGGAGGAACATCAGATTCATTTGACGCGCGCGGTCGGCAGTGTGACCTATCCATCGGATTTTTTACTTCTGGCATCTATGAATCCATGCAATTGCGGATATTATCCGGACCGGAATCGGTGCAGATGCACACAGGCATCCCTGCAGCGGTATTTTGACCGGATTTCCCAGCCGCTCATTGACCGCATGGATCTTTGTGTGGAAGCGCCGATGGTTACTTATGAAGAACTGACGGGAAACGGCAATAATGAGAGTTCAAAGACCATCCGGGACAGGGTGTGCGAGTGTCAGGAACGCCAGATTTTCCGGTTCAAAGATGAAATCTTTTCCCATAACAGTGGAATTCCGGCAGCAAAATTAAACCAGTTCTGTAAGCTGGGGGAAAAGGAACAGCGGTATATGGAAAAAATGTTTCATAAACTGTCACTTACTGCGCGCACCTACCATAAAATCCTCCGGGTGGCACGAACAATTGCCGATACACAAAAGGCGGAAAACATCCGTGTCTGTGATCTGACAGAAGCTGTGTGTTACCGGAGTATCGGGGATAAATTCTGGGGAGGTATGGAAGAATGAGTATGTATGCGTACTGGCTTGCAAATACCGGACTGACCGTACATAAACTGACGGGTCTTATGACAGAAGGAATCGGTGCGGAAGAACTGTATGCATTGCAGGAATCCCAAATGAAAAAAATCCGGGTTCTGGATGAAAAGGATGTGGGAAAGATTACACAATCCAGGAGGCAATGGGATGTACAGGAGCGCTGGGGAAAACTGCAGGGGGAAGGAATCGGTTTTGTCTGCGTGGAAGATGCGCGGTACCCGCAAAAGCTCCGCCGGATTTCTGCAACACCTTATGCGCTGTATTATATTGGCAGGCTGCCGGATGAAACGCGAAAGAGTGTGGCAATTGTCGGGGCGCGGACAAGAAGTGCCTATGGAAGCCAGATTACGGGGAAACTGGCGAGGGCACTTGCACAGAACCGGATGGATATCATCAGCGGCATGGCGATGGGGATTGATGCTGATGCGCATAGCGGAGCACTGGAAGAAAACGGGGATACCTATGCGGTACTGGGCTGTGGCGTGGATGTGTGTTATCCGAAAAGAAACCGGTATTTATATGAAAAAATGCAGGATCGGGGAGGTATTTTGTCGGAATATCCGCCGGGCACACCGCCGCTGCCGGGATATTTTCCGCAAAGAAACCGTATCATAGCCGGACTTGCGGATTACGTGATTGTGATGGAGGCAAGAAAAAAGAGCGGATCGCTGATTACTGCGGACTATGCCATGGAACAGGGAAAGGAAGTGTATGCCCTTCCCGGGAGAGTTACGGATGCCCTGAGTGAAGGAACCAACCATCTGATCCAGCAGGGCGCCGGCATTTTTGTAAGTGTGGAAGATTTCCTGCAGGAACTGCAATTACAGCCCCAAAATATAACGACACAAATAGACTTTAGAAAAAATCTTCTTGAAAAAGACGAATCGTTGGTGTATGCTTTATTAGATTTTTATCCGGTGGGTCTTGGAACCCTGATCGAAAAAAGTCCCTATGGTCTGGTAGAAATTCTGCCGGTTTTAGAGAGGTTGGAACAGAAAGGGTTCATTCAGGAGACCATTCCGAATTATTATATAAAAACAATTTAGATGATATAAGGAGCACCAAATGGCAAAGTATCTGGTAATCGTGGAGTCACCGGCAAAGGTGAAGACGATTAAAAAATTTCTGGGAAAAAATTATGAGGTCATGGCAAGTAACGGGCATGTGAGAGATCTTCCGAAGAGTCAGCTCGGATTTTCTCCGGAAAATGATTTTGAACCGAAATATATTACGATTCGTGGAAAGGGAGAGATTCTTGCAAAGCTGAGAAAAGAAGTAAAGAAAGCGGATAAAATTTATCTCGCAACTGACCCGGACCGTGAAGGAGAGGCAATTTCCTGGCATTTAACCAAGGCGTTGAAACTGGACGACAAAGATGTCAGCAGAATCAGTTTTAACGAAATTACAAAAACAGCGGTAAAAGCATCCTTAAAGACACCGCGTGAGATTGATATGGATCTGGTTGATGCACAGCAGGCGAGACGTATGCTGGACCGTATGGTTGGTTACCGGATCAGCCCGTTGTTATGGGCAAAAGTAAAAAGAGGGCTGAGTGCCGGTCGTGTACAATCCGTTGCTTTACGGATTGTGTGTGACCGTGAGGAAGAAATTGATGCATTTATTCCGGAGGAGTACTGGTCTTTAGAGGCAAGCCTCCTGCCGGAAGGTGAGAAAAAACCGATTACAGCAAAGCTGCTGGACAAAGGCGGCGAAAAGTTTGAGATTTCTTCCGAGGAACAGATGAATCAGGTGCTTGCGGAATTAAAAGGCAAAGAATTTAAAGTCTGCGATATGAAAAGGGGAGAGCGCACAAAAAAAGCGCCGCTTCCGTTTACAACCAGTACTTTGCAGCAGGAAGCTTCCAAAGCGCTGAATTTCCCGATCTCGAAGACGATGCGGATTGCACAGCAGCTGTATGAAGGTGTGGATATCAAAGGACAGGGAACGGTCGGTATCATCACCTATCTGCGTACGGATTCCGTTCGTATTTCGGAAGAGGCGGATGAAGCAGCGCGTGCCTTTATTTCCGAAAGCTACGGAGAGGAATATCTGTCTGACGGAGAAGGAAGCAAGAAGAGCAATGCAAAGATTCAGGATGCGCACGAAGCGATCCGTCCGACCGATATTAACCGTATTCCGTCCGAGATTAAAGAGTCGTTAAGCCGGGATCAGTTCCGTTTATACCAGCTGATCTGGAAACGCTTTGCCGCAAGCCGTATGGCAAACGCAAAGTATGAGACAACAACCGTTAACATTGCAGCGGGAGATTATACATTCCGCGTTTCTACTTCCAAAGTAGCTTTTGACGGATTTATGCTGGCCTATACGGAAGCGGATGACGAAAAGCAGGAAAAACAGGTACTTTTAAAATCGATTGATAAAGATACAAAATTAAAACTCGAAGAATTCGATCCGAAACAGCATTTTACACAGCCACCGGCACATTATACGGAAGCTTCGCTGGTAAAAACACTCGAAGAACTCGGAATCGGACGCCCAAGCACCTATTCCCCGACCATCACAACGATCATTGCCAGACGTTATATCACAAAGGAAAATAAGAACCTTTATGTGACAGAGATCGGTTCCGTTGTCAATTCCATTATGAAGGAATCTTTCCCGACTATTGTAGACGAACATTTTACTGCAAATATGGAATCTCTTTTAGACAGTGTTGCGGAAGGACATTTAAACTGGAAAACGGTTGTTGCGAATTTTTATCCGGATCTGGAAGAGGCTGTGGAGGCCGCGGAAAAAGATCTCGAAAAGATTACCATTGAAGATGAAGTGACGGATGAAATCTGTGAAGTGTGTGGCCGCAATATGGTAATCAAGTATGGACCGCATGGAAAGTTTCTGGCATGTCCGGGATTCCCGGAGTGCCGGAATACCAAGCCATATTATGAAAAGATTGGTGTCGCATGTCCGAAATGCGGAAAAGACGTGGTCATCAAAATGACACGCAAGGGCAGAAGATACTATGGATGCATTGATTATCCGGAATGTGATTTCATGAGCTGGGGACGCCCGGTAGAAAAGAAATGTCCGCGCTGTGGAGGCTATATGGTGGAAAAGGGAAACAAGCTTGCATGTGCGGATGAACATTGCGGTTACACGGAAGTAAAAGAAAAAGAAACCGAATAGTCGTAAATTTTTCGAAAAATATTGAATTGTCTGATAAATAGTGCTACACTCATGGTATCTGTGATAGAGACAGGAGGAAAAACATGAGTGTTCAACTTCTAGACAAGACAAGAAAAATAAATAAACTGCTTCATAACAATAATTCGTCCAAGGTGGTATTTAACGATATCTGTGAAGTCCTGACAGGAATTCTTGATTCCAACATCCTTGTAATAAGCAAGAAGGGAAAGGTTTTAGGTTCCAGTGTATGCAAAGGGGTTGAGGAACTGCAGGAACTGATCGTGGATGAAGTCGGCGGATATATTGATGCAGAACTCAATGAGCGTCTTCTGGGAATCCTTTCCACAAAAGAGAATGTAAATCTGGAAACACTCGGATTCGGAGATGAATCCAAAAAGTACCGGGCCATCATTACCCCGATTGACATTGCCGGGGAGCGGCTGGGAACCTTATTTGAATACCGGTGCGAAACGGAATATGACATTGATGACATTATTCTGACAGAGTACGGAACAACGGTGGTAGGACTGGAAATGATGCGTTCTGTAAACGAAGAGAGTGCAGAGGAAGCGAGAAAGGTTGCAATCGTAAAATCTGCGATCAGCACACTTTCTTTCTCGGAACTTGAGGCAATCACCCACATCTTTGATGAACTGGATGGCAATGAGGGAATTCTTGTTGCAAGCAGAATTGCGGATCGCGTGGGAATTACCCGTTCCGTGATTGTAAATGCACTTCGTAAGTTTGAGAGTGCGGGCGTGATCGAATCGCGTTCTTCCGGCATGAAAGGAACTTACATAAAGGTTGTCAATGATGTGGTTTTCGATGAACTTGCAGAACTGAAAAGAAAAAATGCAAAATAAAGGATGGAACCGAGCGGACAGCAAAAGGACTTGTATGTAAATATAAGTCCTTTTTTGTCATTTTATGTAAAAAACTACTTGTATTTTGCTTGATTTATACTATAATTAGTATGATACGATAATTGGGAATACTAGATAAGGAGGCACAAAATTGCTGAGTACAGATGCTTTCAATTATGTGAATGTTCTGGATAAAGCTGCTGATGCGAGCTGGAGCAGGGAGAACATTCTGACTAACAATATTGCAAATGTAAACACTCCGGGATATAAGAGAAAAGACTTAAATTTTGAAAATACATTAAAAACAGAACTGGGCCGCTGCAAGCATGAGTCCCTGGATTCGAAAATGAAAGACGTGGATCTTTCCAGACTGAATCCATCGGTTTATGTGGACAGTTCCAATTACTCCTATCGGCTGGATGGAAGCAATGTAGATATTGACACGGAAGAAGTGGAGCTGGCATCCGAACAGATCCGCTATCAGGGAATTACAGCCGGAATTAACGGACAGTTTGACCGTATGCGTTCCGTGATTAAGTAAGGGGGAAAGATAAATGGCTTTATTTCAGGCGTTTAATATCAGCGCGTCAGGCATGACCGCAGAACGGTTTCGTACCGATATCATTGCGGAGAACATTGCAAATGTAAATACAACATCAACAGAGAGCGGCGGTCCGTACCGACGCAAAATTGTAAATTTTGCAGAACGGAAAGTTACCCCGTTTTCCCAATATTACGCAACTGCATCGCAGAATCCGGCAATCGGAAACGGTGTAAAAGTAACTTCCGTAAAGGAAGATACGGAAACAGATTTCGTGAAAGAATATGATCCTTCCAATCCGGATGCGGATGCGGACGGATATGTATCCTATCCAAATGTAAACACGGTCACGGAAATGACCAATCTGATCGATTCTACCCGTGCATATGAGGCAAATGCGACTGCATTTGATGCCACAAAGAGTATGGCAACCACGGGACTTTCCATAGGAAAACAATAATAAAAAGTAAGTTATACGAGAGAGGACAAAAGCATGGATATCACACAATTGTCTGGAGTTTCTTCTGACTATCTGAATACATTCGCAAAAAAAGAGGCACTTGTTCCGGGAGACGATGACAGTTTCAGCGCGGTGCTTTCAACAGCGATGAAATCAGTAGATGAAACCAATGACCTGCAAAATACCGCGGAGTCGGAAGAAGTACGGTTCGCACTTGGGGAAGCCGAAAATCCACATGATCTGCTGATTGCAGAGACGAAAGCAAATGTAGCACTGCAGTATACCGTTGCAGTGCGGGATAAACTGATTGACGGATACAAAGAGATTATGCAGATGTCAATCTAGTAAGTGAGGAACGAAAACATGCCAGAACAGTTACAGAAAATCCTTGACCGTGTGGTTAAGTGGTGGAAAAAATTTTCCAATAAACAAAGAATGCTGCTGATCAGCCTTACCGCAGTGGTGATCCTTGCGCTGGTGATACTGGGAGTTGTTGTATCAAGACCGAGTTATACAACACTGATTGACTGCCAGAACGCAAAAGAAGCCAGTCAGGTAAAAGATCTGTTAGACGGCGAAGGTGATATTGATTATAAGGTAACGGATACCAAACATTTTGAAGTAAACAAAAAAGATGAGAACAAGGCAAACTGGCTTTTGGGATCCAATAATATTGATACAACGGGATTTGACCTGTCAGATCCGAACATCAAGGATTATATCGACGGAAGTTTTTCTACCACGGAGGCAGATAAACAGAAACTTGCCAAAAGCTATATGGAAGATAAACTGGAGAATGTGCTTGCTGCGAATGACCTGATTGATTCCGCAAAAGTTACACTGGATATTCCGGACGATGACGGTACACTGATTTCGCGGATGCAGGAAAGTTCTGCCAGCGTTTCGCTTGCCCTGAATGGTTCTATGGATTCGGATCAGGCGTATTCGGTGGCGCGCCTTGTGGCAACCGCCCTTGGAAATGATTCGACAGACAAAATTACCATTCTGGATCAGAAGACATCCAAAATCTTGTTTTCGGGAGCAGACCAGGATGATGATGCCACGGTTGTTTCCGACAGTCTGGACATCAAAGACCGCATTAAGAATTCCGTGGTCAATGGTATCAAGGATGTAATGGTCAAGTCCGGTATGTATTCGGACGTGCAGGTTGCACCGAACCTTGATATTGATATGTCCAAGGTGGAAAAGGCGGTTCACAATTATTCACACAATGATGGACAGGATCAGGGAGAACTGACAGAAAGCTCTGAGTATAATTCAGAGGCAAAAGGTGGACAGGCTGCAACTCCGGGAACGGATTCCAATGATGATACGCCAACCTATGTGACACAGGATGGCGAGATTACAGAATCTTCCGTGTCGGATGTGGATAAAAAATATTCGCCGAATGAGGAAATTATAAAAACTATTTCAAACGGTGGAGCGATCAACTATGATAACAGTTCCATTGCCGTGACTGCCACACGCTGGGTTGTTTATGATGAGGACGAATTGAAAGATTCCGGGCAGCTGAAAGGGACAACGTTTGAAAAGTTTAAGAGCGCACACAGTGATCCGGTACAGGTGGATGCAACGCAGGATGAAATTGACCTTATCGCAAAAGCTACCGGAATTCAGTCTAGTGCAATCAAACTGGTCTGTTATGAAAGACCGCAGTTTGTGGAATCCCAGAAGAAGGGATTCGGACTCACCGACATTTTACAGATTCTGCTTGCGGTGCTGATTTTTGCGTTGCTGGGGTATGTTGTATTCCGCAGTACCAGAAAACAGAAAGTGGAAGAGCCGGAGCCGGAACTGTCTGTCGATGCCCTGCTGGCGGCTACTTCAGATAACGACGATGAAAATCTGGAAGATATCGGGTATTCGGAAAAATCAGAAACCCGGAAACTTATTGAAAAATTTGTGGATGAAAATCCGGATGCGGCAGCACTTCTGCTTCGCAACTGGTTAAATGATGATTGGGAGTAATTTATGAACAACGACTCATATACTGGAGTACAGAAAGCAGCGATTCTTTTGATTACGCTGGGACCGGAAAAGGCGGCAACCATTTTCAAACATTTAAAGGAAGATGAGATTGAAGAATTAACGCTGGAAATAGCGAATACAAGAAGCGTATCGCCACAGACCAAGGAGGAAGTGCTGGAAGAGTTTTATCAGGTATGCCTCGCACAGCAGTATATTGCGGAAGGCGGTATCGGATACGCAAAAGAACTTCTGGAAAAAGCACTCGGAAACGACAAGGCACAGGGAGTTATTGCAAAACTTACAGCATCTCTTCAGGTTCGTCCGTTCGAATTTATCCGAAAGACAGATCCGGCACAGCTGCTGAACTTTATACAGGATGAACATCCGCAGACGATTGCGATGATCCTTTCGTATCTGGCTCCGGCACAGGCGTCCCAGGTACTGGGAGCTCTGCCACCGGAAAAACAGGCTGATGTTGCAAAACGTATTGCAACTATGGATCGTACTTCTCCGGATGTGATCAAGGAGGTAGAACGCGTACTGGAGCGGAAACTTGCATCTCTTGTAAATCAGGATTACACCATCGTCGGTGGTATTGATGCAATTGTTGGCATTTTGAACAGTGTCGACCGTGGAACAGAGAAACATATTATGGAATCCTTAGAAATCGAAGAGCCGGAGCTTGCAGACGAAATCCGCAAGAAGATGTTTGTATTCGAAGACATCCTGTTGCTGGACGACCGTGCAATCCAGCGTGTGCTGCGTGATGTGGACAACAATGACCTTGCTGTTGCACTGAAGGGTGCCAACGAAGAGGTTCAGAATGTTATCTTTAAGAACCTGTCCAAACGTCTTGCTGCCATGATTCGTGAAGATATGGAATTCATGGGTCCGGTAAGAATGAAGGATGTAGAAGAAGCACAGCAGAAGATTGTTGGTATTATTCGTAAACTGGAAGACTCCGCAGAAATTGTAATTTCCCGTGGCGGAGGTGATGAGATTATTGTCTAATTTATATAAACAGCGTTTTATCACGAATGAATCTGAGAGCCGCGTGATTAATTCCAATACGCTGGCATACCGTATTTTAGAAGAACAGTCCCGGGCTCTTGCAAAGACACAAGAACCGGAACAGCCACAGGCAGAGTCAGGTGGATTTGTAGAAGGAATTGCTGCACCACAGGTGGAAACAATTGATTATGAAGCAGAGGCAAAGGAAAAAGCAGAAGAAATTTTAGCACAGGCAAATGCCGAAGCAGACGAAATCCGAAAAGCAGCCCGGGAGGAAGCAGACGAGCTTCGCAAGAAGGCTATGGAAGAGGGACATGCCGAGGGCATGGAACAGGGAATGCAGGAAGGTGCTGCGGTTTATGATGCAAAGTTAGAGAGCATTGGAAAAAGGGAACAGCAGCTGCAGGATTCTTATCTGGAACAGATGCGGGAACTGGAACCGAAGCTTGTACATACAATTACAGATGTGGTTTCCCATGTTTTTCATGTGCAGTTCCATGATAAGGATGAGATTGTACTTTATCTTGTAAAACGGGCAATGGAATCCATTGACGGACCGAAAGAATTTACAATCAAAGCAGGTCCGAAACAGGCAGCATATCTGGAAGAACATAAACAGGAGCTGTTAGAATGCGTGGGACAGAATGCAACTTTGGATTTAGTTACCATTCATTCCATGACTGAAGGAGAATGTATCATAGAGACAGATACAGGAGTGTTTGAGTGTGGAATGGATGTACAGCTGGATAATCTGATTCGTGATATACAGTCATTGTGTATGTGAGGAAAAAAGAGTGACATGTGATTTGGAAAAATATCAGTTACTTTCGGATAAGACATATTATACCTGCCTTGGAAGAGTGTCTAAGGTAGTAGGTCTTACCATTGAATCTATCGGACCGGAAGCAAAACTGAATGACTTGTGTAAAATATATCGGGATAGAGAGCAAAAAGAATATGTCATGGCAGAGGTAGTCGGTTTTAAGGATAACCGGCTGTTATTGATGCCTTTTGACAGTATTGAAGGTCTGGGTGTTGGATGTATCGTAGCAAATACGGGACATCCTTTGTCTGTTTTGGTGGGAGATGAGGTTTTAGGCCATATTCTGGATGGAATTGGACGACCGACAGATGTGGATGAGATTCATACCGATAAGGAATATCCGATTGAAGCCCCACCACCAGATCCGATGAAGCGTGAAATCATCAGTGAGGTATTACCACTGGGAGTTAAAGCGGTGGATGGATTAATTACCATTGGAAAGGGACAGCGTATTGGAATTTTTGCGGGTTCCGGAGTTGGTAAGAGTACCCTGCTTGGTATGTTTGCAAGAAATACCAAAGCGGATATCAATGTAATTGCCCTGATTGGAGAGCGGGGCAGAGAGGTGAGAGAATTTATTGAACGGGACCTTGGCGAAGAAGGTATGCGCCGTTCGGTGGTAATTGTGGCAACTTCAGATAAACCGGCATTGATTCGTAATAAAGCAGCCAAAACTGCAACAGCTGTAGCGGAATATTTCAGGGATCAGGGAAAAGATGTACTGCTGATGATGGATTCACTGACCCGATTCTCCATGGCGCAAAGAGAAATCGGACTTGCTACCGGGGAACCACCGGTTACCCGTGGATATCCGCCAAGCGTGTATTCGGAAATGCCGAAATTATTAGAGCGGGCAGGAACAGCAGAAAGAGGTTCTATTACCGGACTTTATACGGTGCTGGTAGACGGTGACGATTTTAATGAGCCGATTACCGATACAGCAAGAAGTATTCTGGATGGACATATTGTGTTATCCAGAAAATTAGGACATAAGAATCATTATCCGGCAATCGATATTTTGCAGAGTATTTCCCGTGTAATGAGTTCCATTGTTTCGGCGGAGCATAAGGCGGTGGCAGGAAAGCTGAAAAATGTACTGGCAACCTATAATGAGGCGGAGGATCTGATCAATATCGGTGCATACAAAAAGGGCAGCAACCCGAATATTGATTATGCAATCTCCAGAATCGATGCTGTGAACGGCTTCCTATGCCAGGGTACGGATGAAAAATTTACCTTTGAAGAGACCGTACAGATGCTGGAAGAGCTGTTCGCAGATCAGGGGTGAGATAAATGGCGAGATTCAGATATTCTCTGCAAAACATCCTGAATATCAAAGAAAAAATGGAAACACAGGCGAAACAGGAATTCGGAACGGCGCAGGCGGCTCTGAATGTGGAAACAGAACATCTGGAGCGCTTGAAAGAACGCAGAAGAGAGTATGAAGAGCAATCTGCGGGGCTGTTAAAAGGAAAGCTGGATCTGCGGGCCATTGAAGAGAACAAGGAAGCACTTTTGAAAATGGACAGCATTGTGGCAACGCAGGCAATCCGGGTGGAAAAAGCAAAGGAAAATGTGGAAGCTGCCAGAGAACGGATGGCAGAGGCCATGAAGGAAAGAAAGATGCATGAGACACTGCGGGAGAAGGCATTTGAGGCTTTTCTGCAGGAAGAAAACCATGCGGAAAGTAAAGCAATTGATGAACTGACCAGTTACACCTACGGACAGAAGAACCGCTAGAACGGGGATGCGGGGCGAAAAGCCGGCAGGTGATGGAAAGGCATGAGGTTTAGTATGGCAAGAGAAAAAACTCCGGAAGAAAACGCAGCGGATAACGAGAGAAAACAGCTGGTGGAAGAGAAAAAAAATTTAAAGAAAGAACAGCAGGCCCAGCGAAAAGAAGCAAAGCGCCGGGCAAGGGAAATTGCCAAACAGGAAGATGAACTGGAGGACGGGAATGAGGGGAACAGCCTTTTGACCTTCGGGGCCACGATCCTGATCGTGGCATTGTGGCTTGCTGTGATCTGT
>ENA-OPCU01000668-OPCU01000668.1-human-gut-metagenome-genome-assembly--contig:-NODE-668-length-11762-cov-4.544119_pt1 | contig 11762 bp, 10 predicted proteins | sample MGYA00241255_ERZ501490 | MGnify/ENA primary metagenome ERZ501490 (study PRJEB25962, sample SAMEA2042627) | human gut metagenome | biome: human gut; feature: human-associated habitat; material: faeces... | reverse complement strand
AAGCATGAATTATCAAATGTTAACAATAGATGGCGTAAAAGTAAAATTCCCAGATTGTTCTTCTGCTCTAGTAAGAGCCTCTAATACAACACCATGTATAACACTACGCTTTGAAGCAAAAACTCAAGAAAGACTTCAAGAAATATATAATGAATTTATAACAAAACTTAATGAAATAATAAAAGAACTTGCTTAAGTTCTTTATTTTTCTCTAAAACTATCACATATTGTTTCTTCTTTACACATACAATCATCATTATCACAATTACAAGTAATACTAACTTTCTCTAAAGTACAATAATCACAATCATTATGCTTACAAGATCTAACATCACATTTAATAGCTTTATTTATTTCACAATCTTTTTTCATAATACCTCCATAATTAGTTTGTCCAAAATAAATACAAATATGTACTTAATTTAAAACAAGCTAAGAAATAATACATATCATATAATATGAAAGAAAAAGAAGAAGCAAAAACGGATACATTACTAGCTTTTATTCTAGGGTATATATTAATAGATAATTTATCGAGCACAGAGCAAAATGCTTTAGGCAATTGGCTCATGCTAGTAGCACAAACATTGTGTACTAGTGGATCTTCTCATTTTAATAGAGACTGGAAAAATCATATAAATAGCAACAATGATACAATAGATATGAGAAAAATATTAAAAACTGCTGAAGAATCTTTAGATAAACTAAACAAGTTTCTACAATAATATATTCTTTACTAATAAAGTAATTTATGATAATATTTAATTGTGATATATATGAAAAACATTAATAAAATTGTATTAATTTTAGTACATTTGTGGTTGCACTAAAATGATTACTATGTTATAATTTTAACAACCTAAAGGAAATGGACTACTTGAATAACTGAATATTAAACTATGGAGGTTTTGTTATGGGAAAGAAATGGGTGTATTTGTTTACAGAGGGTAACGCAGATATGCGTGAACTTCTTGGTGGTAAAGGTGCGAATCTGGCAGAGATGACTAATATTGGTCTTCCGGTTCCACAGGGGTTTACTATTACTACGGAAGCTTGTACCCAGTATTACGAGGATGGTAGAGAGATCAATAATGAGATCATGGGACAGATTAACGAACATATTGAGAAGATGGAACAGATTACAGGCAAGAAGTTTGGAGATATGGAGAATCCACTTTTAGTTTCTGTTCGTTCTGGAGCAAGAGCTTCTATGCCGGGTATGATGGATACAATCCTTAATCTTGGACTTAACGAGAACGTTGTTAATGTAATTGCACAGAAATCCGGCAATCCAAGATGGGCATGGGATTGTTATAGAAGATTTATCCAGATGTATTCAGATGTAGTTATGGAAGTTGGCAAGAAATATTTCGAAGAGCTTATTGACAAGATGAAGGATGAGAGAGGGGTTCAGCTTGATGTAGAGCTTACAGCAGATGATCTTAAGGAGCTTGCAACACAGTTTAAGGCTGAATATAAGTCTAAGATTGGCAAGGATTTCCCAGATGATCCTAAGGAACAGTTATACGGAGCTATAAAAGCTGTATTCCGTTCATGGGACAACCCAAGAGCTAATGTATACAGAAGAGATAATGATATTCCTTATTCTTGGGGAACAGCAGTTAATGTACAGTCTATGGCATTTGGTAATATGGGGGACGACTGTGGAACTGGTGTTGCATTTACAAGAGATCCTGCAACTGGTGCTAAAGGACTTTTTGGAGAGTTCCTTACTAACGCACAGGGTGAAGATGTTGTTGCCGGAGTAAGAACTCCAATGCATATTCAGGAAATGAGTGAGAAGTTCCCAGAAGCATTTGAACAGTTTAAGAATGTGTGTGCAACTCTGGAGGAACATTACAGAGATATGCAGGATATGGAATTTACAGTAGAGCATGGTAAGCTGTTCATGTTACAGACACGTAATGGTAAGAGAACAGCACAGGCAGCATTAAAGATTGCATGCGATCTTGTAGATGAGGGGATGAGAACAGAGAAGGAAGCAGTTGCAATGATTGATCCTCGTAATCTTGATACACTTCTTCATCCTCAGTTTGATGCAGCTGCACTTAAGGCTGCAACTCCAGCAGGAAGAGGTCTTGGAGCATCTCCTGGCGCTGCATGTGGTAAGATTGTTTTCTCAGCAGAAGATGCAGAAGAGTGGAATGCAAGAGGCGAGAAGGTTGTTCTTGTAAGACTTGAGACATCGCCAGAAGATATTACAGGTATGAAGGCTTCACAGGGTATTCTTACTGTAAGAGGAGGTATGACAAGCCATGCAGCGGTTGTTGCAAGAGGTATGGGAACTTGCTGTGTATCTGGCTGTGGTGATATTGCAATGGATGAAGCTAATAAGAAGTTCACACTTGCAGGCAAGGAATACCATGAAGGAGATTATATATCTATTGATGGTACAACAGGCAACATATATGATGGGCAGATTCCTACGGTTGATGCCAAGATTGCAGGAGAGTTTGGAAGAGTTATGGAGTGGGCTGATAAGTACAGAAAGTTAAAGGTTCGTACTAATGCAGATACTCCTAAGGATGCCAAGAAGGCAAGAGAACTTGGTGCAGAAGGTATCGGACTTTGCCGTACTGAGCATATGTTCTTTGAAGAGGACAGAATTGCAGCATTCAGAGAGATGATATGTTCTGATACTGTAGAAGAAAGAGAAGCAGCACTGGATAAGATTCTGCCATATCAGCAGGGAGATTTCGAAGCACTTTATGAGGCACTTGAAGGTAATCCTGTAACTATCAGATTCCTTGATCCACCTCTTCATGAATTTGTTCCTACAGAGGAAGAAGATATTAAGAAGTTAGCTGAATCACAGGGCAAGTCAGTAGAGACTATTAAGAATATTATTGCAAGTCTTCATGAGTTTAATCCAATGATGGGACACAGAGGATGCCGTCTTGCAGTAACATATCCAGAGATTGCCAAGATGCAGACAAGAGCTGTTATAAGAGCTGCAATCAATGTTAAGAAGGCACATCCTGACTGGAATGTTAAGCCGGAGATTATGATTCCGCTTATCTGTGAGGTTAAGGAATTAAAGTATGTAAAGAAGACTGTTGTTGAGACAGCAGATGAAGAGATTAAGGCAGCAGGAATCGACCTTGAATACGAGGTTGGTACTATGATTGAGATTCCAAGAGCTGCACTTACTGCTGATGAGATTGCTAAGGAAGCTGATTTCTTCTGCTTTGGTACTAACGATCTTACACAGATGACATTCGGATTCTCAAGAGATGACGCTGGTAAGTTCCTTAATGCATACTATGAATCTAAGATATTTGAGAATGACCCATTTGCAAAGCTTGACCAGAATGGTGTAGGCAAGCTTATGGAGATGACAATAAAGCTTGGAAGACCGGTTAATCCGAATCTTCACATAGGTATCTGTGGAGAGCATGGTGGAGATCCTTCATCAGTTGCATTCTGCCACAAGATTGGTCTTGATTATGTGAGCTGCTCACCATTCAGAGTACCTATTGCAAGACTTGCAGCAGCACAGGCTGCTATTGCCGAAGAGAAATAATCCAATTTCTGACCATAACACGAGTTTCGGGGCATGGAAGGCGAAAGCTTTTCATGCCCCGAAATGTTTAAAATGGAATATTTTTTCATTGCCCTAAATCTTATTATGTTCTATAATAATATGAAAATATATATTGATTGGAGCGTATTATGGAACAAAAGAAAATCGAACCTATTCGTGATGCCAGAAAGCTTGGCAAAGCGAAGATGCTGATTCTTGGTATTCAGCATATGTTTGCCATGTTTGGCGCAACTATTCTTGTACCTATTCTGGTATCAGGATATTTTCAGGCTGCCTGCGGTGAGGAGCTTACCAGAGGTCTGTCTGTATCAGTAACACTTTTCTGTGCAGGCTTTGGTACATTGATATTCCACCTGTGTACTAAATTCAAAGTACCTGCATTCTTAGGATCTTCCTTTGCATTTCTTGGTGGATTCTACACAGTAGCTAATCTTGACAGCGGTATGTATGCTGGAATGTCAGCTAATGATAAGGCTGCTTATGCATGTGGTGGTATATTTGTTGCCGGAATGCTTTACTTTGTACTTGCACTTATAATTAAGCTTGTTGGAGTCAATAGAGTTATGAAATTCCTTCCACCTGTAGTTACAGGACCTATCATTATATGTATTGGTCTTTCACTTGCAGGTTCAGCTATTACAAATGCTTCAACTAACTGGTTACTTGCATTTGTTGCACTTGCTGTAATTATTATATTCAATATATGGGGCAAGGGACTTTTCAAGATTATTCCTATTCTTATGGGCGTAGTAATTTCATATGTATTTGCACTTATTCTTAATGCATGTGGCGTACATAATCCGGATGGTTCAGCAATACTTAATTTCTCATCAATTGCATCTGCTTCATGGGTTGGAATTCCAAAGTTCCAGTTTATGAAGTTTGATTTAACAGCAATCCTTGTAATGGCACCTATTGCTATTGCAACAATGATGGAGCATATCGGAGATATGTCAGCTATTTCAGCTACAGTTGAAGAAAACTACTTAGCAGATCCAGGCCTTCACAGAACACTTATCGGTGATGGTGTTGCAACAGCATTTGCAGGTGCAATTGGAGGTCCGGCTAATACTACATATGGTGAGAACACAGGAGTTCTTGAACTTTCTAAGGTATATGACCCAAGAGTAATCAGAATCGCAGCAGTATTTGCAATTATACTTTCATTCATACCTAAGTTTTCATCAGTTATATCAACTATGCCAACAGCAATTATCGGTGGTGTATCATTCATGCTTTATGGTATGATTTCAGCTATCGGTGTAAGAAATGTTGTTGAGAACAAGGTTGACCTTACTAAGTCAAGAAACCTTATTATTGCAGGTGTTATATTTGTATGTGGTTTAGGCTTCGGTGGTGGACTTACATTTACAATCGGTGGAACATCTATAACACTTACAGCACTTGCAATCGCTGCTATAGCAGGTATTCTTCTTAATGCTATATTACCTGGTAATGATTATGAATTCGGTAAGAATCCAGCAGGTGACAGCAGCCGTGGAGTTTATGTTATGAACACAGACTCTGAAAAAGAAGAATCAGAAGATAATAAGTAAATAACAATAAAATTTGGAGGTACTTAATAATGATGGATTTTGAGAATGAGAAGAATATAACTATATTTACACATCCACTTATCCAGCATAAGATTTCAATTCTTAGAGATAAGAAAACAGGAACTAATGAATTTAGAAAGCTCGTTGAAGAAATAGCTATGCTTGAAGGTTTTGAGGCATTATCAGATCTTCCAACAGAAGATGTTGAGATTGAGACACCTATTGAGACTTGTATGACACCTATGATTTCAGGACGTAAGCTTGCAATTGTTCCTATCTTAAGGGCAGGCCTTGGCATGGTTCCTGGTGTACTTTCACTTGTACCAACAGCTAAGGTTGGACATATTGGAATGTACCGTAATGAAGAGACACATGAGCCTGTACCATATTACTGCAAGCTTCCACATCCAATAGAGGAAAGAACTATTGTTGTAACAGATCCGATGCTTGCAACAGGTGGTTCGGCAGTTGATGCAATTGACCAGATAAAGAAGGTTGGCGGAAAGCAGATTAAGTTCATGTGTATCATAGCTGCCCCAGAGGGAGTTGAAAAGCTTCATAAGGCACATCCAGATGTTCAGATATACATTGGACATCTTGACAGAGAGCTTAACGCAGATGCTTATATTTGCCCAGGACTTGGGGATGCCGGAGACCGAATCTTCGGAACTAAGTAAATAATTATGGGCATGTAATTGCTTTGCGCTAAGAGATATGATAGTGTGTAAAATGCGGCTCCCAACGGGAGCCGTTTTTGTAACTTATATTATTTAATTAAGGAGATTTCGATGAGCAAGGAGGAAAACAGAAAGAATTTTTCTAAATATGTATCGCAGAATATTCTCGGAATGATAGGGTTTTCATGCTACGTTCTTGCTGACTCGTATTTTATATCTATAGCAAAGGGAGCAGACGGACTTACAGCATTAAATCTTGTTATGCCATTATATAGTATAATATTCTCAATTGGTGAGATGATTGGTGTTGGTTCAGCTATAAGATATGCAATTAGTAAGATTAAAAAAGATGCAGATGCAGATGATTATTTCTGGAATGCAATAATATGGTGCATAATGTCAAGTATGATATTCGTTTTTGCCGGAATATTCTTTTCGGCAGATATCATGCGTGTTCTAGGAGCTGATGAACATATTGTAGCAGTTGGGAATAATTACACTAAGATATTCATGTGTTTTGCACCGATGTTTATGTGTAATTATGTGACTAATGCATTTGTAAGAAATGACGGAGCCCCGGGAATTGCTATGAGTGCAACACTTTTCAGCAGCCTGTTTAATATAGTTTTTGACTATATTCTCATGTTTCCGATGAATCTGGGAATGGAAGGTGCAGCACTGGCAACAGCTTTGTCGCCGATTATCGGAATGGGAATATGCAGCATACATTTCTTCTCTAAGAAAAGCAGTGTCAGGCTTGTTGTGTGTAAGCCTTCAGTCAGAAAACTTGTGGCAGGATGCCAGCTTGGTGTATCGGCATTTGTAGGAGAGATGTCGTCAGCGGTCATTACACTTGCTTTTAATTTCGTAATACTTAAGCTGACTGGTAATGTCGGAGTAGCTGCATACGGAGTTGTGGCTAATATTGCAATTGTCACAACTGCGGTATTTAATGGTGTTGCACAGGGAAGTCAGCCACTTATAAGCAGTTGTTTCGGCAGGGGAGACAAGGATGGATGTACACAGTTAAAACGAATGGGATATACAACAGCATTTGTACTTGCAGCGGTTATGTATAGTATATTGTTTATATTTGCAGGACAGTTTGTCGCAGTGTTTAACAGTGAAGGTTCAGAAATGTTAAGGCTTTACGCAACAGAAGGCGTTAAGTTATATTTTATCGGAATATTCTTTGCGGGAATTAATATTGTAGGTGGCGGTGCATTCAGTGCAACAGAGGATGCGTTTAAAGCGGCAGTTGTTTCTGTGGCAAGAGGATTTGTGCTGATTTTAGGTGCAGTTTTTGTAATGTCAGCACTTTTTGGAATGACAGGAGTATGGCTTGCGTATGCTGTTGCTGAGGGAATAACAACATTTATAATGCTTGTAATGGTGCTGAGAGTGTGATAGAATATTTGCGGACAAAATTATCCCAGAGATTGGGAAAATATGAAAGGAGTCTATATAATTATGAGCAATATTGCAGACAAATTTGAAGAACTTGGAGTAATTCCAGTAGTAGTATTGAATGATGCTAAAGATGCACTTCCATTAGCTAAGGCTTTAGTTGATGGTGGTCTTCCTTGTGCAGAGGTTACATTCCGTACAGCAGCAGCTGAGGAATCTATCCGTCTTATGCATGAAGCATATCCAGATATGGTACTTGCAGCAGGTACAGTACTTACAACAGAGCAGGTTGACAGAGCTGTAGCAGCTGGTGCTTCAGTTATCGTAAGCCCAGGATTTGATCCAGAAATCGTTGATTACTGTATTTCTAAGAACATTCCTGTTATGCCAGGTATCGTTACACCTTCAGAGCTTGCACAGGCTGTTAAGAGAGGCCTTACAAGAGTTAAATTCTTCCCAGCTACAGCTGCAGGTGGAATTAAGATGATCAAGGCTATGTGCGCAGCTTACACTAATGTAAGAATTATGCCTACAGGTGGTATCAACACAGCTAACCTTGAGGAATTCTTATCATGCGATAAGATCTTCTGCTGTGGTGGTTCATGGATGGTTAAGGGTGATATGATTAAGGCAGGAGAATTTGACAAGATTAAGGATATGACAGCAGAGGCTGTTGCTCTTGTTAAGAAGATTCGTGGCTAATCACCAGTGATTGTTAATAGCAAAGATACATATAAACCCCGTATTCTGTTTTGCAGGATACGGGGTTTTGTACGTATATTATGTTTTTTAGTGAATTACAGATTAGAAAAAATATTCTCAATTTCTTCATGGGGAAGTACAAGGGCAAATCTTACATGACCTTCTCCAAGGCTTCCGAAGCTGCTTCCAGGTGTACATAAAACGCCAGTCTTATTAAGAAGTTCCATAACATAATCAGCTGAACTGGTATAGCCGTCAGGAATGGCAGCCCATACAAACATTGTGCCTTTAACATCAGCAGGTTTAAGTCCAAGCTTCTTAATTCCGGCAACGAGAGCATTTCTTCTTAACTCATATTCAGCACGGTTGTCAGCGACATATCCTTGCGGACCGTTAAGTGCAGCAACAGCAGCTTTCTGATATATAAAACTTGTTCCATAGTCAAATTGTGAGCGGACAGTTTTGAATTTGCTTACGATTTCACGGTTTCCGATAAGAAATGAAAGGCGCAGACCAGTAAGATTATAAGTCTTAGAAAGAGAGTTGAATTCAACTCCGACTTCCATAGCACCTTCGTGGCTTAAGAAAGAGCCACCAATCTGTCCGTCATATATAATCTCAGAATATGCGTTGTCGTGAATAATAATGATGTTATATTTCTTGGCAAATGCGATGAGTTTATCGTAGAATTCATCAGGTGCAGTAGCACATACAGGATTCAGTGGATAAGATACAACCATCATTTTGGCTCTTTTTGCAGTATCTTCATCAATAGAATCAAAATCTATAAGATAATCATTCTCTGGAAGAAGATTGTAATAAGCAATCTGTGCATCACACAGGAATGGTCCAATCTCGAATATAGGATATCCCGGATTAGGAACTAAGCATAAATCTCCCGGATTGCATAAAGCAAGGGCAATATGAGCCATACCTTCCTGAGTTCCGAATACAGAGGTGACTTCATCAGGTGTGATAACAGTGTTGTAACGGCGTTTGTACCATTTGCATACGGCGTCAAGCAGCTCATCAGTATCACCAAGTGAGTATTTGTAATTCTCAGGATCAAGTGCTGCATCTGAAACAACCTTCATAACAGATTCATCAGGCTTGAAATCAGGAGTCCCTACAGTAAAGTTATATACCGGCTTTCCCTGTGCAAGTCGGTCGTTCTTCTTTTCATTAAGTATATTAAAAATGTTGTTGCCAAAGCGGTCAGCTCTTTTAGAAAATTCAATATTCATATGTATACTCCATTTCTTTAAATGCGTATCTGCATGCATTTTATTCAGACCGGAAATATAGAAAAATTTCAAGCCTATCGAATAAGATACTAGCATAATTAACAAAAGTCAATTTTAAGGTGTATTTTTTGGTGAAAATGTGATAGTTTTATATATGTAAGTAGAAATAAATAAGATATGGCGGTCTGCAAATGTTACATACAGGAACATTAAAGGGTAGAATGCAGACAGAAAGGAAAGGTAAAAGATATGTCAGTGCAGGATTATCTCAGTGCAGTAAAGATTGGTAAAAAAGAATATCATGCGTGTGTAAATAAGGGTACTTATCCATATCTTCCGGTTCTGGAGGATATTATTGATGAAAGCAGTATTGACAGAGAAGTCAGTCTTGGAAGTGACCAGATTCCATTAAGGCTGGTAGTAGGAACATGTACAGCGGGAAGAACTACAGCATTTGCAGACAACTTTATGCCTATACTTGACTGGGGAACAGAATTTTCAGCAAAGTGGGCTTCACTTAGCGACAGTCAGGTGAATGAAGGAATAAGAGACGATATTAAAGTATATGAGTACATGAATAAGTTCTATGTGCTTGAAGGTAATAAAAGAGTCAGTGTACTTAAGTATTTTAAGGCGGTGACAGTAAGTGCACAGGTTATAAGAAAGATACCTAAGTATAGTGATGATCCTGATGTTAAGATATATTATGAATTCATGGATTTTTATAAATCTACCAAGTTAAACGATATATATTTCAGCAAAGAGGGCAGTTTTACAACTCTTATGGAACTGGTTGGAATTACACCAGGAGAACCAATGGATGAGGATGATAAGAAAGACCTTGTTTCGTGCTATCTTAATTTCAGGCTTGCTTATGAATCAAGAGGCGGGGATAAGTTTGATTTCCCAACAGGAGATTCATTTTTACGCTTCATTCATATTCACGGATATGATGCTGTTAAGAGAATGACTAAGTCTGAGATGGCAAAGAATGTTGCCAAGACATGGGCTGAATTCGAGCTTCTTGATGACAACAGCGAAGTGGAACTTAAGATGACGCCGGCAGCAGCACCTAAGAAGAATATATTAAGCTATCTGCTTCCAATGGGTGGAGGAGTTAAGAAGCTTAAGGTTGGATTTGTGTATGAAAAGACACCGCAGGATTCAGAGTGGTGTTATGCACATGAGCTTGGAAGACAGTATATTGATGATACATTTGGTGACCAGATAGAGACATATGTTGAGGAGAATGTGATACCGGAGCAGAGTGATGAGGCGGCAATCAACAGACTTATAGAGAAAGGCTGTGACCTTATATTTGTGACATCTTCGGCGATGAATATGGCTGGACTTAAAGCCGCAATTGCACATCCGTCAGTAAAGATTCTTGACTGTTCTCTTAACATTTCACATAAATATATCAGATCATATTATGCTAGAATGTTTGAAGCAAAGTTTATAACGGGAATTATTGCCGGTTCACTGGCTGATGACGATAATGTTGGTTATATAGCTGATAATCCGGTTTATGGGGCATGTGCGAATATTAATGCATTTGCATTGGGAGTAAAGTTTGTTAATCCAAGAGCCAAGGTTTACCTTGAATGGAACAGTATTAAGGATAATGATTCTGAGGGAAATCTTGCTAAGAAGAATATAAGCATCATTTCTAATCAGGATATGATAACTCCGGGCAAGAGTAAGAGAAAGTTTGGGTTGTATAAAGCAAGTAATTCAGATAAGCATCTGGCTATGCCTGTATGGCACTGGGGTGTTTTTTATGAGAAGCTTATCCAGAGCATTATGAGTGGTTCATGGAGCAAGGATGAGGACGGCGATAATGTAAAAGCACTTAATTACTGGTGGGGAATGTCGGCAGGCGTTGTTGATCTTATATATTCAGAGAGTCTGCCATCAGCAACTAAGAGACTTGTAAAGCTCTTTGAGAAAGAACTTAAGGAAGCAAGGTTCAGAGTGTTTGAGGGTGAATTAAAAGATCAGCATGGTAATATAAAGGTTGAAGAAGGGAAGCTTATTGATCCTGAACATATAATTACTATGGACTGGCTGCTTGATAATGTGGTTGGCAGACTGCCTCAGTATGATGAACTTACAGATAATGCAAAATTAAAAATGGGCGGTATGTTTTTTACCCAGTGGAATGGTAGAAAGAATGTATCAAAGAGTGTATATGAATTGTTAAGTGAAATGTTTGCAGATTACATTTTGCCGGTAAGTATTAGCACCTCTAAGAATCTTGAGGAAAGCAGTTTGGTACAGATACCATTGCTGGCATATGACAAGGGGAAAAATAAATGTAAGGCAACGCAGGATTACCTGGCACTGACAGAGTTGATTTTGGGGAAAGGCTGATAACAAATGAGTAATATTGAAAAAATGATGGAAAATATATTGCCAATAACAAAGGTAATAGGCAGTGGATTAATTTGTTTTTCCAGCCTAATGCTTATACTTTCTCTAATAAAAAAGGCGAGAAAGATATTTTTAAAGACGGCGGGATTATCTGTTCTTTGTGGAATTACTATTTTTATAGTTCCAATGATAGGAAAACTAATGTACATGGAACCAAGGGTAGGAGAAGGATTGGTTC
>ENA-OPCU01000662-OPCU01000662.1-human-gut-metagenome-genome-assembly--contig:-NODE-662-length-11815-cov-5.147279_pt1 | contig 11815 bp, 10 predicted proteins | sample MGYA00241255_ERZ501490 | MGnify/ENA primary metagenome ERZ501490 (study PRJEB25962, sample SAMEA2042627) | human gut metagenome | biome: human gut; feature: human-associated habitat; material: faeces... | reverse complement strand
TTCAACGGCTCTTTTTTATATATTAACCTCTACACATATTACTTACGTAAGAAATCCGGAATTTGGATATCTGAGAATGATGACATTGTAGGTGCCTTTGGCTGCTGCTGGCTGTTAAATGCGCCGGAGAAGAATTCAGCTGCGCTGATTGAGCGGTTTTCAACTTTTTCTTCAATAGGCATTTGTGACTTCAGTTCAAATCCTGTAGCAATAACAGTAATCTGGATTTCGCCTTGAATATTGTCATCAACAACAGCACCAATAATTACTCTTGCATCATCAAGAACAGCGTCATTAATAATGTTTGTAGCATCGGTAACTTCGTGCAGTGTCATATCAGGTCCGCCTGTAATGTTAACAATAACACCGGAAGCACCATTGATTGAAGTTTCAAGAAGCTGAGAGTTAATAGCAATCTTAGCAGCTTCAATAGCTCTTCCTTCGCCTGTACCGCGGCCTATACCCATAAGTGCAGAACCGGATGCAGCCATTACACTCTTAACGTCTGCAAAGTCTACGTTAATTAAACCAGGTATAGTAATGATGTCTGAGATACCCTGAACACCTCTCAAGAGGACTTCATCAACAACAATGAATGATTCTTGAAGAGATACTCTTCTATCAACAACATCTAATAATTTATCGTTAGGGATAACGATAAGAGCATCAACAGATTCCTGAAGCATTCTCTTCTCGTTACGGACAATGATTTCAGGAGCGCCAAGCTCAAGAAGTCTTGCAAGTCTGTTATTTCTGTTAATAATTCTTCTGTAAAGATCATTAAGATCTGAAGTTGCAAAACGTCCACCATCAAGCTGGACCATAGGTCTTAAATCTGGTGGAATTACAGGGATTTCTGTAAGAATCATCCACTCAGGCTTAGTTCCTGCATTCTTAAATGCTTCAACAACTTCAATTCTCTTTATAAGTCTGGCAGCCTTCTGAGAAGTAGTGTTAGCAAGCTCTTCCTTAAGTCTTACTTCTTCTTCTTCAAGGTTAACCATCTGGAGGAGCTCGAGGATTGCCTCAGCTCCCATACCAACACGGAAAGCCTTGCTTCCGTACTGCTCACAGAGTTCTCTGTATTCAGTCTCTGAAAGAATCTTCTTGAAAGGAATATCTGTTTCACCTGGATCAATTACAATATATGAAGCAAAATATAATACCTTTTCAAGGTTCTTAGGACCAATATCAAGAATGAGATCCATACGGCTAGGAATACCCTTGAAGTACCAGATATGTGATACAGGTGCAGCAAGGTGAATATGACCCATACGGTCTCTTCTTACGCTGGCCTTAGTAACCTCAACACCACATTTGTCGCAGACAATACCCTTGTCTTTGATCTTCTTGTACTTACCGCAGTGGCACTCCCAGTCCTTGCTAGGACCAAATATTCTTTCGCAGAAAAGTCCATCCTTTTCTGGCTTAAGTGTTCTATAGTTAATTGTTTCAGGTTTGGTAACCTCACCATGAGACCACTCCAAAATATTCTCAGGAGAAGCAAGCTTAATCTGAATCTTATCAAATTTCATTGACTTATTTGATTTAATTTCTTCTGCCATTATAGTGCTCCCTTCTAATTAATATTCATCTGAATTGCCATCGCCGTAATCATCATCAAAATCATCGGCCATATCAAAATCAGCTTCATCATCTGAATCTACAGCATCTTCTGTTCCATCTTCATTGAGAGTAACTGTTGACATACCGCCAGCCTTGTACTCTGCCTCTTCCTCTCTGCTGTTTCTTCTATATCCGTTACCTTCATCAAGAACCTTTTTGAAATCAGTAACTTCATATTCAGAACTCTCAAGAAGTCTTACTTCGTTGTTGTCCTGATCAAGAACTCTTACATCAAGTGCGAGTGACTGAAGTTCCTTAAGAAGAACCTTGAATGATTCTGGAACTCCTGGTTCAGGAATATTCTCACCCTTAATAATAGCTTCGTAAGTCTTAACTCGTCCTACAACATCATCAGACTTAACAGTAAGGATTTCCTGAAGAGTATAAGCAGCACCATAAGCCTCAAGTGCCCAAACTTCCATCTCTCCGAATCTCTGTCCACCGAACTGAGCCTTACCACCAAGTGGCTGCTGAGTTACAAGTGAGTAAGGACCAGTTGAACGTGCATGAATCTTATCATCAACAAGATGATGAAGCTTTAAGTAATGCATGAATCCGATAGTTACAGGACTGTCAAAGTACTCACCTGTTCTACCATCTCTAAGTCTTACCTTACCATCACGGCCGATTGGAACACCCTTCCATTCAGCTCTGTGATCTCTGTGTTCTGAAAGATAATCAAATACCTCTTTATTAAGAACATCTTTATACTGTGCTGTAAATGTAACCATATCCTCAGGATATTCTTCACCATTCTTCTCAGCCTCAGCCTTCTGGGCTGCAAGCTCTTCATCATCGAATGGATGGTTAGCATAAGCATTTGCCATATCAAGAGTATCCATAATATCATTCTCATCTGCACCATCAAATACTGGAGTAGAAATGTTAAATCCAAGTACCTTGGCAGCAAGACTTAAATGAATCTCAAGGACCTGTCCAATGTTCATTCGTGAAGGAACGCCCAGTGGATTAAGTACGATATCAAGAGGACGGCCATTAGGAAGGAATGGCATATCTTCAACAGGAAGTACTCTTGAAACGACACCCTTGTTACCATGACGACCAGCCATCTTATCACCAACGCCGATCTTTCTCTTCTGTGCAATATATATACGAACAGACTTGTTAACTCCTGGTGAGAGTTCATCTCCGTTCTCTCTTGTAAATGTCTTAACAGCAACAACGATACCATAAGCACCATGAGGTACCTTAAGTGAAGTATCTCTTACTTCTCTTGCCTTCTCACCAAAGATAGCTCTAAGAAGTCTCTCTTCAGCAGTAAGCTCTGTCTCTCCCTTAGGAGTAACCTTTCCAACAAGAATATCTCCGGCTCTTACCTCAGCACCAACGCGGATAATACCGTTCTCATCAAGATCCTTGACAGCGTCTGAACCTGTTGAAGGAAGATCTCTTGTAATCTCTTCAGGTCCTAACTTAGTATCTCTTGCTTCTGTCTCATATTCTTCAATATGAATAGATGTATAAACATCATCTCTAACGAGACGCTCACTAAGAAGTACAGCATCCTCGTAGTTATAACCTTCCCAAGTCATGAAACCAATAAGAGGGTTCTTACCGAGGGCAATCTCACCATTAGATGTAGATGGACCATCAGCAATAACATCTCCTGCCTTAACCTCATCACCCTTGAAAACAATAGGTCTCTGGTTATAGCAGTTACTCTGGTTACTTCTTGAGAACTTAGTAAGCTTATATTCGCGTGCCTTACCATCTTTCTCTCTGATAACAATCTTGTTAGATTCAGAAGAAAGAACAACACCATCAGCCTCTGCAACTACACATACACCTGAGTCAACAGCAGTCTTATTCTCAATACCAGTTCCGATAACAGGAGCTTCTGTCATAAGAAGAGGTACGGCCTGACGCTGCATGTTAGAACCCATGAGGGCACGTGTACAGTCATCATTCTGAAGGAATGGAATCATTGATGTAGCAACTGAGAATACCATCTTAGGAGATACGTCCATAAGATCTATCTGGCTCTTATCGAACTGAGAAGTTTCTTCTCTGTAACGTCCAGATACAGTATTTCTTACGAAATAACCATTCTCATCAATCTCAGCATTAGCCTGTGCTACATGGAAATCATCTTCCTCGTCAGCTGTGAAGTAACGAACTTCATCTGTAACTCTTGGATTCTTAGGATCAGACTTATCTACAATACGATAAGGAGCTTCAACGAATCCATATTCATTAATTCTTGCATAAGATGCAAGAGAGTTAATAAGACCAATGTTAGGTCCTTCAGGAGTCTCGATAGGACACATTCTACCATAATGAGTATAGTGTACATCTCGAACCTCGAAACCTGCACGATCTCTTGAAAGACCACCAGGACCAAGGGCAGAAAGACGTCTCTTATGAGTAATCTCACTAAGAGGGTTATTCTGATCCATGAACTGTGACAGCTGTGAACTTCCGAAGAATTCCTTAATAGCAGCTGTTACAGGCTTAATATTAATAAGTGACTGTGGAGATATTCCGCTAAGATCCTGTGTAGACATTCTCTCACGGACAACTCTTTCCATTCTTGAGATACCAATTCTGAACTGGTTCTGAAGAAGTTCTCCTACAGCTCTGATACGTCTGTTTCCAAGGTGATCGATATCATCCTTAGTACCAACACCATATTCAAGGTGCATATTATAATTAATAGAAGCAAGAATATCTTCTACTGTAATATGCTTAGGAATAAGGTCAGCAATATTCTTAGTAATAGCTTCCTTAATATCCTCTAAAGATTCATTCTCAGCAAGAATCTGGGCAAGAACAGGATAGTATACATACTCTGTTACGCCAAGCTCCTTAGCTTCTTCTTCGCTGATATCAACCCATTTAGTAATATCAACCGCACGGTTAGAAAGAATCTTAACAACTCTGTCAGATACTGTACCATCAGCAGCCTTAACTTCTACAGTAATGAATACTGAAGGAACAGCTGCATCCTGAATAGCCTGTGCTGATTCTCTTGTAAGCTTCTCACCTGCTGTTGCAATAACAGTACCGTTCTCATCAACAACATCCTCAGCAAGAACCTGACCTGTAAGTCTGCTCTTGAAAGAAAGCTTCTTATTAAACTTATATCTTCCAACATGTGCAAGATCATATCTTCTTGGATCGAAGAACATACCTGAAATAAGTGCCTCAGCACTCTCTACAGATAATGGTTCGCCTGGTCTTAACTTCTTGTAAAGTTCAAGAATACCTTCCTGATAGTTAGTAGAAGTATCCTTCTCCATAGTTGCAAGAAGCTTAGGCTCCTCACCAAATATATCAAGAATCTCGGCATTAGTACCAAATCCTAAAGCTCTGATAAGAACTGTAATAGGCACCTTCTTATTACGGTCAACCTTAACATAGAATACATCGTTAGCATCTGTTTCATACTCTAACCATGCACCCCTGTTAGGAATTACCTGACAGCTGTATAAGAAGATCTTACCATACTTATCCTTCTGTATATCATAATAAATACCAGGTGAACGTACCAACTGGCTGACAATAACTCGTTCAGCACCATTAATTACAAATGTACCTGTCTTAGTCATTAAAGGCAGGTCTCCCATGAAAATCTCATGCTCGCTGATGCTTTCTGTCTCTTTGTTATGAAGTCTTACTGTAACCTTAAGAGGAGCTGCATATGTAGCATCTCTTTCTTTACACTCTTCAATTGAATACTTAACTTCGTCTTCACATAACGCAAAATCTACGAATTCCAGACTTAATCTTCCGTTATAGTCTGCAATTGGAGATATGTCATCAAAGACCTCTTTCAAGCCTTCATTCAAAAACCACTGGTAAGAATCCTTCTGCACCTCAATAAGGTTAGGCATCTCAAGAACCTCTTTCTGTCTTGAGAAACTCATACGCATTGCCTTGCCCGACGTTATTGGGCGTAATCTGTTTTTCTCCATTGACGTTTCACCCCTTAGTTTTCTTCACATTAATATATTACATTATCGGTAAATGTGCAGAGAATGAGCACAAATTACCACAATAGTGCATTGTCCATAGTACATCAAAGTTATATATATGTCAAGGGATTTTCAAAAATTTCCACGAATATTTAGAATTTTATAAAGATAATAGTGTTTCCGCCATATCTGGCAGAATAAAATAAAGATATGATTTATAGAAAAAAGAAAAGACAGGAGCTTTGAAAGCCCACTGTCTTTTCTATTATATTCATTAGAACAATCAAGTAAATTACTTAAGAGTAACCTTAGCTCCAACTTCTTCAAGCTTCTTCTTGATTTCCTCAGCCTCTTCCTTAGAAGCCTGCTCCTTAACAACCTTAGGTGCGCCATCAACAACGTCCTTAGCTTCCTTTAATCCAAGACCTGTGATTTCACGAACAACCTTGATAACCTTAACCTTCTGATCTCCAGCTTCTGTAAGCTCTACATCAAATTCTGTCTTCTCCTCAGCTGCTGCTGCGCCAGCACCTGCTGCTGCAACTACAACGCCTGCTGCTGCAGATACGCCAAATTCTTCTTCACAAGCCTTAACTAAATCGTTAAGCTCTAATACTGATAAACCTTTAATAACTTCAATGATTTCCTGTGTTGTCATTATTATAATCTCCTTTTTAATATTATTCTAAAATCGAAAGAGCATCTATGCTGCTTTCATAGTTAATTCAGTGTTAAACTGATTAAGCAACTTCCTCGTTCTTCTCAGCAATCTGCTTAATAACACGAGCAAAGTTTGTAATAGGTGACTGGATACTTCCAAGTAACTTTGAAAGAAGTTCCTCTCTTGAAGGGATAGTAGCGATTGTAGCGATACCTGCTGCATCGTAGAATGTTCCTTCAACAACGCCACACTTTAACTCAAGAGCATTAGCTGTCTTAGCGAAATTAGCTAAGATTCTTGCAGGTGCTGTAGCATCAGTCTTGCTGAATGCAATAGCGTTAGTTCCTTCAAGAGTATCAGCGATTGACTCGAACTCTGTTCCAGCAACAACTCTCTTTACTAAAGTGTTCTTATAAACCTTATAAACTACACCAGCTTCTCTTAACTGCTTACGAAGCTGTGTATCCTGTTCTACTGTAAGACCGCTGTAGTTAACTACAACAACGCCCTGAGCGCCATCAAAATTAGCTGTGATCTCATCGATAGTAGATGTCTTAAGGCCTACATTCTTTAAAATAGCCATGAATAATTACCTCCTGTTAGATTCTTGCTTCATATAGAAGCGATTTTGCCTAAGTGAAGATTATTCGTCTATAGTTTCCCTACAAACAAAACCCTCTCTGCCAAAGACAGAGAGGGAATAATTAATCAAATCCTTAAATCCTCGGTAGGCGTGTTACCTTTAACCATCATCAGTAATGCTGAATCCGGACCTGCTGTCTACGGCAAAATATTATGTTAACAGCAAAATGCTGCTCACAATCTGATAGTATACTATCAAAATATATTAATGTCAACCGTTTTTAATCAAAAATCTGATTAACCCACATACTTGGCTGTGCTTAACTTAACACCAGGTCCCATAGTAGAAGTAAGAACTACACTTCTAAGATAAGCTCCCTTAAGTGAAGATGGCTTAGCCTTAACGATTGCATCCATAATAGCCTGGAAGTTGTCTGATAACTGCTCCTCTGTGAATGAAGCCTTACCAATTGGCACGTGAATGATATTAGTCTTGTCAAGTCTGTACTCGATCTTACCAGCCTTGATATCATTAACAGCTTTTGTTACATCCATAGTAACTGTACCAGCCTTAGGGTTTGGCATTAATCCCTTAGGACCAAGTACACGACCAAGACGACCAACAACACCCATCATATCTGGAGTTGCAACAACAACGTCGAACTCGAACCAGTTATCGTTCTGGATCTTAGGAATAAGTTCCTCACCGCCAACGAAATCTGCTCCAGCTGCAAGAGCCTCATCAGCCTTAGCACCCTTAGCAAATACTAATACACGTACAGTCTTACCTGTTCCGTGTGGAAGAACAACAGCTCCTCTGATCTGCTGCTCAGCGTGACGTCCATCACAACCTGTTCTGATATGTGCTTCGATTGTCTCGTCGAATTTAGCAGTAGCGTTCTTCTTTACTAATGAGATAGCGTCTGCTGCTTCATATAATGTCTGGCGGTCAATATTCTTGGCTGCCTCAACGTATTTCTTTCCTCTTTTCATTATAAACCTCCTAGTGGTAATATCGGAAGGATTCTATCTTTCCTCCCACAATAATCATGAATCAAATGTAGATTAGTCCTCTACAACGATACCCATACTCTTAGCTGTTCCTTCGATCATAGAAGTAGCTGCTTCGATAGATGCAGCGTTAAGATCTGGCATCTTAAGCTCAGCGATCTTCTGAACTTCTGCTCTCTTAATAGTAGCAACCTTAGTCTTGTTAGGTACGCCTGATCCTGACTTAATGTTGCAAGCCTTCTTAAGAAGTACTGCTGCAGGTGGAGTCTTTGTAATAAAGCTGAAGCTTCTATCAGCATAAACTGTAATAACTACAGGTATGATAAGATCTCCCTGATCTGCTGTCTTAGCATTGAACTGCTTTGTGAATTCTACGATGTTAACACCGTGCTGACCAAGTGCTGGACCAACTGGTGGAGCTGGTGTAGCCTTGCCGGCAGGAATCTGTAATTTAATATATCCTGTTACTTTCTTTGCCATTTTGGCACCTCCTAAAAATAAATGTGGTAATTGGCGACCATAATAATGTTACCCGCTATCCATCTCCCAAGAATCACCTTTAGGTGATTCTTGCAAATGAATTAGCGAAGCTAATTCATTTTGGTCTCCCACGTCCCAGGATCGGGACTGCTTCTTACAATAACTTCACATCTGTGAAATCAATTTCGACCGGTGTTTCACGACCGAACATCTCAACATTAATTGTAAGGCACTGCTTGCCCTCATTAATGTTAGTAATCTCACCAACTGTATCTTCCCATGCACCAGAGAGGATCATAACCTTATCGCCGACCTTGCCAGCGAACTGGATAACAGGCTTAACTTCCTGTTCTTCCTCAAGGCTTATGCCGAGATTTCTGATTTCTGTTGGTGTAAGTGGTACTGGCTTTGATCCAGGACCAACAAATCCTGTAACACCTCTTGTATTTCTGACAACATACCAACTATCGTCGTTCATTACCATCTTTACAAGAACGTATCCAGGAAACATTTTCTTCTGAGCAGCTTTCTTAGAGCCATCCTTGATCTCCACTACTGTTTCAAGTGGAACGATAACTTCAAGAATCTGATCGTGAAGATTTCTGTTTTCAACTGTCTTCTCAATGTTAGCCTTCACCTTATTCTCATAACCTGAGTAAGTGTGAACTACATACCATTTTGCGTCATCCATACAATCACCTATTCCTTATTTTACAATGAACTCAATTCCAAAGCGGACAATCAAATCCACAACTGCAATGATTACACCTAATAATACGGATACAGCCAATACAGCTACAGTTTCATTAGTAAGCGACTGACGGTCTGGCCAAATGATTTTTGAAAATTCAGCTTTTAAACCTTTGAACCAGTTCTTTTTCTGCTTCTTAGCTTTTACAGTATCACCCATGAAATACTCCTCACTGTACTAATTACTTTGTTTCCTTGTGTAATGTGTGTGATTTACAGAACTTACAATACTTCTTTGTTTCCATTCTGTCTGGATGAGCTTTCTTTTCCTTAGTCATGTTGTAATTACGCTGTTTACACTCAGTACATGCCAATGTTATCTTTACTCGCACAACTTCCACCTCCAATTATTATTTTTGTAGGTGTTAAAACACCAATTGGTTTCTTTGCCCGCCCTCTCAATGTTGGGTTGTTGAATTTCAGGCACGCAAAAAAGACCGCTTCCATAGCCGTTCTAATATAGCACAGTATAATCCAACTCGTCAACAACTTTTTTAAAGAAAATATAGTGACGCAAATATAGTGACAAAAATGCGAACTGTATTAATCATCTAAAAATGCACACACAGCTTCCTCATCAACCCCACCGTCTGCCTTTCTTGGCAAAGCTTCTTTTCTTAATACAATCTTCTGGATTTCCCAACGGTATCCCTTCTTCTCATTGTACTTGTCAATGCGGCGTTTGAATATATCTTCCGTCGCGCTCTTATCAATTGGCACAATAACTGCTGTAAGTCTGTTATTGTAAAATGTTATAAATCCTTCTGCAACTCCGTTAATTGCCGTAATCTGTTCATTAGTTCTTACACGGCTTATCTTCTCACCAGTCGGCAAAAGGATAATATCATCATTGCGGCGTATTAGAACAAGTCTTCCCTCACTGTTTATTCTTCCATAATCACCTGTGTGGTACACTCCATCCTTTAATACTGCTGCTGTAGCCTCTGAATCATTATAATACTCCTTCATTACGCATGGACCACCTACAAGGATTTCACCATCCTCTGCGATTGAAACAGCATTTGCATCAAAAAGGGTATATGAACCGTCAGAAAGCTCATTAATTCCAATGTACCCAGATGTCTCTGTCATGCCATATATGCTGTACACCTTGAGATTGCTGCCTCGCAGGCTCTCAAAAAGTCTGAATGGGCAGCTTGCTTCTCCTATTATAATAGTGTTCAGTTCACTGTTAAATCCGCTTACTGCACGCAGATAATCAATCATAGAAGGTGTTCCCACAAGAATAGTAGGATTATAATAATATGTATCTGCATCTATATGTCTTAGTCCTCGTCCGATGCACACCATTGCACCATTAAAGATAGGCCATATCAGGCTATATATTAATCCAAATTCATTATGCAAAGGAATCTGTGCAAGCACTATATCTTCAGGCGTACATTCAACCCTGCTGCTTATAGCCTTCGCTGCGCTAAGAACATTCTCTACAGACAGCACAACCGGCTTATCGCACTCGTCAGCAGTTGCTGTAAACATAATAATATCACCTTCCTGTGTATTCTCATCATACACAAGTCCATCAACATTATCCTTCTCAGCACTAGATATAATAATAGCATTCTCATCTGACAGAATATACTGGTTAGTTGATGTCAGCGTATAGCTTACTTCCGTCTTCTTCAGAAGGTCTACACGTGAATCATGAGGCAGAAAGAAATCAATAAGTACAAGGTCTCTTCCTGCAACTATCGCTCCAAACATATTGACAATCCATCTGTATGATGCAGGTCCGAATATTGCAATTCTCTTTCCGTCATATTTCTGAAAATGCAGAGCTTTCTTGGTAACATCTTCAAAAAACTTTGCATAAGTTACTTTCATCGTATCATAAACTATAGCTACCGCATCCGGACGGTTCTGTGCGTTGCTTTTTAACATATTATAAAATGTGTTCTTCTCTGTCATGATTTTCTCCGATCTTTAAAATGTATTACAAACCTAAAAGCCATCACCCACGCAAAGACTTATTCCATACACTTCACGCACACCTGCCTGCTTTAATACAGCAGCACATGCGTCAAATGTTGCTCCCGTAGTATATATATCATCAACAATCAATACCTTTTTATATCTTACAACTTTCTCATCTGCTTGAAAAGCATTTTGAAGATTTTTAACACGCTCCCGATTGCTAAGCTCCTTCATCGGAGCTGTCTTAATTACTCTGACTAAAGCCTCATCATCAATAGGGATTCCGACTATCCTGCCAAGTGCCTCAGCAATCAGTCCCGCCTGATTATATCCACGCATTTTCAATCTTGAAATGTGGATTGGAACAGGAATTATCACATCTGGTGACCATCTGCGTATCATCATGCCACATCTGTCTGCCATCTGCTTTGCATATACACCAGCATATTCCTGCTTATTATGATATTTGAATCTGTATATTGAATTCTTGACATCCTTAGAATACTCATATACCGAGCATGCCTGGTCATACACATGTACATGCCTGCTGCAGTCATTGCAGTATTCTGCTTCATCACTCTGCACCGGCTTTCCGCATTTTAAGCAGAAAGGTTCATCTACATAGCTCACCTTCTGCATACATTCAGGACATATATCAACCCGCCTTCCAGCTGCAAATGGCGCCGGTCTGCCACATACAGGGCACGCCGGCGGAAGTACTGCATTAACTGCCTCTCTTAATACCTTCTTATAATCCATAATCCCCCATTATTGTCATCATTATCACAAATAAACATATGAATTATCATTGTCCGAAATCTTCAATATGTCTGAT
>ENA-OPCU01000654-OPCU01000654.1-human-gut-metagenome-genome-assembly--contig:-NODE-654-length-11884-cov-3.769972_pt1 | contig 11884 bp, 10 predicted proteins | sample MGYA00241255_ERZ501490 | MGnify/ENA primary metagenome ERZ501490 (study PRJEB25962, sample SAMEA2042627) | human gut metagenome | biome: human gut; feature: human-associated habitat; material: faeces... | reverse complement strand
TTTTATAGTTGCTTGATAAAGCTATCAGCTAAACCATAATTTATAAATAGAACCTAAAAAAATCCCCCGTGGGAAACCACGGGGGAGAAGTAACGAAATAATTTATCTATTAAACTGTCTCGCTGTTGTTGCCATAATAAGCATTGAGGTACATCTGCTTGATTTCCTTGAAGAGTGGGTATCTTGGGTTAGCGCCTGTGCACTGATCGTCGAATGCCTGCTCTGTCATATCGTCAAGTCTTGCAAGGAAGTCAGCTTCATCGATACCGTACTCCTTGATTGAGTTCTTAATACCAACTCTTGCCTTAAGGTCATTGACAGCCTTAATGAGGTTCTCAACGCTTTCAGCATCGTCCTTACCGCCAAGACCGAGGAATCTTGCTACTTCAGCGTAACGAGCCTGTGTCTTTGGATGATCATACTGTGGGAATGTACCCATCTTAGCAGGAGTTTCTACAGAGTTGAAACGGATAACCTGCTCAAGCATAAGGGCATTAGCAATACCGTGTGGAATGTGGTGGAAAGCACCGAGCTTATGAGCCATTGAGTGACATACACCGAGGAATGCGTTAGCAAATGCCATACCTGCCATTGTAGCACCGTGAGCAACTTTCTCACGAGCAAAAGGCTCATTCATACCGTTGTCATAGCAAGCCGGGAGATACTTGAAGATAACTTCAAGAGCTCTAAGTGCAAGACCGTCTGTAAAGTCAGTAGCCATCATTGATGCATAAGCCTCAAGTGCGTGGCTGACAGCATCGATACCTGATGCAGCTGTAAGACCCTTAGGACCGCTCATCATATTGTTAGCATCTACGATAGCCATATTTGGCATAAGCTCGTAGTCAGCGAGTGGGTACTTAACGCCTGTTTCCTGATCTGTGATAACTGCGAATGGTGTTACCTCAGAACCTGTACCTGAAGATGTTGGAACAGCGATGAAGTAAGCCTTTTCACCCATTTTAGGGAATGTATAAACTCTCTTACGAATATCGCAGAAACGCATAGCCATATCCATAAAGTCAGCTTCCGGATGCTCATAGAGAACCCACATAATCTTGCCGGCATCCATTGCTGAACCGCCGCCGAGTGCGATGATTACATCAGGCTCAAACTTACGCATAGCCTCTGCACCCTTCTGAGCAGAGATAAGTGACGGATCAGGCTCAACATCAGCAAATGTTGTGTAAACAATGCCCATCTCATCAAGTTTATCTGTGATTGGCTTTGTATAACCATTCTTGTAAAGGAATGAGTCAGTTACGATAAATGCTCTCTTCTTACCCATAACATCCTTGAGTTCCTGAAGAGCAACAGGCATACAGCCTCTCTTAATATAAACCTTCTGTGGTGCTCTGAACCAAAGCATATTTTCTCTCCTCTCGGCTACTGTCTTAATGTTGATAAGGTGCTTTACACCTACGTTCTCTGAAACTGAGTTACCGCCCCATGAGCCGCAGCCGAGTGTAAGAGATGGTCTAAGCTTAAAGTTGTAGAGGTCACCGATACCACCCTGTGAAGATGGTGTGTTTACGAGGATACGGCAAGTTTTCATACGGCCTGCAAACTCGTCAATCTTAGCTCTATCGTTAACAGCATCAACATAGAGGGAAGATGTATGACCGTAACCGCCGTCAGCAATGAGCTGTTCAGCCTTAGCAAGTGCATCTTCAAAGTCCTCTGCCTTGTACATAGCAAGTACAGGAGAAAGCTTCTCGTGTGCAAACTCTTCGCTGATGTCAACGCTTTCAACTTCACCGATAAGAATCTTTGTTTCTTCAGGAACTGTTACACCTGCAAGAGCAGCAATTGTAACAGGCTTCTGACCAACGATCTTAGCGTTAAGTGCGCCGTTGATGATGATAGTCTTTCTTACCTTCTCTGTCTCTTCGTCGTTAAGGAAATAGCATCCACGAGCCTTAAATTCCTTTTTAACCTTTGAATAAATCTTCTTTTCAACGATAACTGACTGCTCTGAAGCACAAATCATACCGTTATCGAATGTCTTTGAGTGAATAATTGAGTTTACAGCAAGGAGAATATCTGCTGATTCGTCAATAATTGCAGGAGTGTTACCTGCACCAACGCCGAGAGCAGGCTTACCTGATGAGTAAGCAGCCTTAACCATGCCGGGACCACCTGTAGCAAGGATGATGTCTGCTTCACGCATAACCTGATTTGTCAGATCAAGACTTGGAACATCAATCCATCCGATGATTCCCTCAGGAGCACCTGCCTTGACTGCTGCCTCAAGTACAACCTTAGCTGCTGCTATTGTGCTGCCCTCTTCTTAGCACGTGGGTGTGGGCTGATGATGATACCGTTTCTTGTCTTTAAGCAGATAAGTGTCTTAAAGATAGCTGTTGATGTTGGGTTTGTTGTTGGAATAACTGCAGCGATAACACCGATTGGCTCTGCAATCTTCTTAATACCGAAAGATTTGTCCTCTTCGATTACGCCACATGTCTGAACATTTTTATAAGCATTGTAAATGTACTCAGAAGCGAAGTGGTTTTTGATAACCTTATCTTCAGCTACGCCCATGCCTGTTTCTTCAACAGCCATTTTAGCGAGTGGGATTCTCATCTTGTTAGCTGCGGATGCTGCTGCAAGGAAAATCTTGTCAACCTGTTCCTGTGTGTAGGTTGCGAAAATCTTCTGAGCTTCTTTAACTTTTGCTAAAGCTGCCTCAAAAGTCTCTGCGTTTTCTACGATCGGATACTCTTTTGTGCTCATTAAATCTACCTCTTATCTAGCATTTTGTATTTTATTCAGCAAAAAGCTGAAAATGGATGACTTATTCTTCAACAGCTTTAAATTCAAGCTTGTTGGTTTTTCCGTTGGTTTTTACATAGTTTTCTGCGTAAGAACCCTTTGGAGCATTTATTGTAACAGTGTTTGCGTTATCACAAACGCTGTATTCAGACATTTTAGTTACATTGGCAGGAATGTCGATTTCTGTAATGGCAGGGCACTGATAAAAAACATATTCTCTGATTTCTTCAAGACTGCCTGATTCGATAGTTACTTTTTTAACTCCCGAACCCTGGAAAGTGAAAAGACCAAGGTCTGTTACCGAACCCGGAACTGTAACTTCTTCAAGTGAAGTACAGAGGAAAAATACATTATTGCCTAATGTTTTAAGATTTTTGGAAAGTGTAACCGACTTAAGATTTGTACATGACTGGAAAGCATGACCCTCAATCTCAGTTACCGTATCGGGAATTGTTATACTCTCAATGTCCTTTTCGCTGAAAGCGTTAGGACCTATTGATGTTACTTTATAGTTGTTATAGGTATCCGGAATAACAATATTTTTTTCGTTACCTGTGTACTCTGTTACCATAAGCTCATTGCTGTTTACAATGTAATAACCAAAGCCGTTGTCTGTAAGGTCAGGCTTTGTAGCTTCAATGGTATAGCCGGGTTCGTTTTTATTCGAACAGCCACAGCCTGCAAGGCTGAACACCATTGTTGCACACATTGCACCTGCAATAAGTGCGCATAATATTTTTTTCATAATTTGAAGGATCCTTTCAAACTTATACTGATACTGATTTTCAAATTTTCAGTAATACCATTCTAACATCTTTGTTAAATATTTGTCAATGTTTTTTTCGCTTTTTTTTTCGCTTTTTGTTACTTTTATCGCATTACATAATAAATTAGTATTGAGGTATGCTGTATTCTTACATATTCGACAAAACAATAAGAAATTATTTCTAATTACAAATTAAGAATAAAGGATTAAATACTTGAATGTCTTTAAAATGGTAATTTAAAATACCATAAAAAAACAACTAATTTTCTAAAATTTTAAAATCAATTATATATAGATAAAAAATACATAAATATTATAGATAAATGCTAAAAAATGTAAATAACAACAAAACTGTTGCTACTGTTAAGATATTAACAATACCGTCTTGAAATTTAAAGCAAAAGTGCTAAAATATATGGTGGAAAATTTTTAATATTTCCTATATTAATATGTATAGGAAGAAGGGGCGCACTATGGATTTAATGCTTATTCTAAGAAATCTTGCCATAATCCTTGTTGCTGCTAAGCTTTGCGGACTTCTTGCCCGTAAGCTCAAAGCACCGCAGGTTGTTGGCGAAATCATTGCCGGCCTTATTATCGGACCTTCACTGCTTAACCTTGTAGTTAAGGACGATTTTATTTCAGGTATGGCAGAAATCGGCGTAATTTTACTTATGTTCTCGGCAGGTTTGGGAACAGACCTTAAGGAACTTGTAAAAACAGGGCCTGTTGCATTGTTGATTGCTTTGTCAGGTGTTGCTGTTCCTCTTGTAGGCGGTATGCTTGTTTATATGGGCTTTGGATTCGGTACTCCGGATACACGGCTTTACGAAGGCATATTTATGGGTACTGTTCTTGCGGCAACATCGGTTAGTATTACCGTACAGGCTCTTAAGGAAATGGGACATCTGAAAGGAAAGGTCGGCACAACGATACTTTCTGCTGCGATACTTGACGATATTATAGGTATTATTCTTCTTACCGTAGTTATCGGCTTCAAGAGCCCTGATGTTTCACCTGTTGATGTTTGCATCAAGACAATTCTTTTCTTTGTACTTGCAATTGTACTTGGTTTTGCACTTTACTTCCTCTTTAAATGGATCAGCAAGCACTGGCCTCATTCAAGAAGAATTCCGATTTTCGGACTTGTTCTTTGTTTTGCGGCAGCTTATTGTTCGGAAGAATTCTTTGGTATTGCCGATATTACAGGTGCTTATGTAGCAGGTATTATTCTTTGTAACATCAATGATGCGGGTTATATTGAAAGAAAAATGGACATCAGTTCATATATGATCTTCGGACCTATTTTCTTTGCAAGCATCGGTTTACAGACAAGTTTTGATAACTTTAATATGCAGATATTATGGTTCTCAATCGCACTTGTTGCTGTAGCTCTCGTAACCAAAATTATCGGCTGCGGCGGTATGGCAAAAATTTGTAAGTTCAATATGACGGATTCGCTTAAAATCGGTGTAGGTATGATGAACCGCGGTGAGGTTGCTCTTATTGTTGCGCAAAAGGGACTTGACGCAGGTCTTATGGACGCTAAGTTCTTTACAGCTGTAATCATTCTCATTATTGTTTCTTCAATTCTTACTCCTATCCTTTTGAAGGTTCTCTATGCAAAGTGGCCTGACAAAAAAGACAGTGTAATTGAAAACGAAAAGAAACTTGCTCAGGAAGGTGTAGGTGCTACTTACAATATTTCTGACAATGATTTCAAACATGATGAAAAATAATTTAATTATTACAAATTCAGCCGTACTCGTCAGAGTGCGGCTTATTTGTTGCCTCGTGTTTAATAAATAATTATATTTACAATTATTTCAAAATGTTACAAAAATTTACTTGATTTGTAATCTAAATGTGAATTAAAATTCTGATATTGAATTATAATAGCGCTTTTATTGTGCTTTTTAACAAAAAAGGAGAGGAATGCTAAACAAGGGGTTGATTTTTTCTTGAATATCTGCTATAATTATTGCAAATTTGTTAATAAGTGTAATTTTGATGTAATTATTACACCTGACACAATTTGGAGGTAATACAATGCAGCGAAGTAAGAAAATTGCTTCTGTGCTGTTGAGTGTAACAATGCTTTCGGGTGCGTGCGCAGTCGCAGGCAGTACTACAGCTCATGCATCAGGCACAGGTGCAGGTCTTGCAGAGTGGGCGCTCAATGCATATTACAGCGGTTGGAGCTATGTTTACGGCGGAGCTACTCCTGGTACCGTAGATTGTTCCGGTCTTATTTATTCCTATTGCGGAGGCAACGCAAGAGGCGGAGATTCACAGCTGTATGCATCAAGCGCAAGTGGATATGTCAGCAACGGTATTCCACGAATACACGGACTCGGTCTTCATATGGATGGTCATGTCGGTGTATATATCGGCGACGGTATGGCAGTTGACGCAAGAAACGATGACGAAGATGTATGCTATGACACCGTAGATTATATGGGGTGGACACAGTGGTACAAGGTAGGCGCTATTGACTACATAGAAAACGGTTGGGAAGAGTTCAACGGTGATTATTATTACTATGAAAACGGCGAATACATTGTAGATACATCAAGAACAATTGACGGCACTACATATTACTTTGATTCAAAGGGCAGATCAAGCAATACTCCGTCAGATCCATCTTCTTCAAATTCTTCCGACAATTCTTCTTCAAGTTCAGACAACAACTCTTCAAACAACACGGTTGACGATTCTTCAACTGACAGCGACAACAGCAGTTCGACTGAAGAGGTAAAAGAAGAAACACCTACAGCGCCTGTTCTTTACAGAAACGGCGATGAGGGTGACGAAGTAACGAAGATACAGGAAAGACTTAAGGAGCTTGGCTACTATGATGGCGAAGTAAACGGTAAGTTTGACGATGCAACAGAGGCAGCTTACATTCAGTTCCAGCAGGCAGCAGGAGTAGATGTTGACGGTATTTCAGGTACAGACAGAGATATTCTTTACTCGGAAGATTGTCCTACCTATGCTGATGTTCAGGCAAAACTTGCTGAACAGACACCTACATATCAGTTGGGCGATCAGAGTAACTCAGTTCTCACAATTCAGAACAGACTTGCTATTCTCGGTTTCTTTAATGAAATAGCTACCGGCTACTTCGGAGAAACAACAGTACAAGCGGTTGAGGCATTCCAGCTTGCAAATAATCTTGAAGCTACAGGTATTGTGGATCAGGATACATATCAGGCAATGTTCTCGGCAACAGCACTTTCAAGCAACGGTTCCGCACTTGCTTCTACAGTAAGCTACACAGGTCCGTATGCAATGCCGCAGGTAGGTTCATCACAATTTGTTTTGCAGAATACACAAAATCAGGATTATACACATTCAGCCGCAGTTGTAGCGCAGGCTGCAAATAAGGTTACAAAGGCTGCACTTTCAAACACATCAGCCAATACACCTGCTATTATTTCGGCAGTTGTAAAGCGCAATCTTAATGTTGGTCTTTGGTTTGTGGTAGTTCTTGCTTTACTTTCGATTTTTGGCGGTGTATATATTATTAAAAATATTAAGGCTTCAAAAAAAGCCCGCCGTACAAGAGCGAGAAGCAAAAAAGCATATACAAGAGTAAAAACCGAGGCTCGTTACTGGTAAAAAATTAAGCCGTATCTTATGGTTGTCCATATGATACGGCTTTTGTATTGCAAAAAACTTTACAGTGTGGTATTATTAACATAGGAAGTGATTATTATGGATAAAGATTTAATTAAAAGAATAAATGAACTTGCAAAGAAAAAGAAAACACTCGGACTTAATGCCGAAGAACAGGCAGAACAGAAACAGCTTTATGCCGTGTATCTTGCCGAAATCAGAGATCAGTTTGATAATACTCTCGATAATGTAAGTATTAAACAGGAGGACGGTTCGGTTGTTCCGTTTAAATCCGCCGCCAAAAAGAAAACAAAAGAAGATAATAAATCAGAATAATTTATATTTTTATCAATAATTAAAAATTTAGGTTCTATTCTAAATGCGGAATACTTTTTCAAAACAATTATAAAATTATTTAATCTTAACTGTGTGCTAACCATAAATTAATTACAATTTTTTATAAAAAACAGGGTTGATTCTATTTTCTGAATCAACCCTGTAATTATTTTTATTAATCGTCAAGACAATTGTCAAGTCTTTCAATAATATTCTGCTTATCCATATGCTGACCGATAAATACAAGTTTGGTTTCACGGTCGCCGTATTTTTCATCCCAATGCTCTTCAATATCAGGATACTCTTTAAAGTATTTCTTCTGCTCGCTCTTAGGGAATGCAGCAAGCCATTTGCCGTTTTCTGTAGCGGTAATCTGTACGCCTGCCTGCTCAAATACATAGAGGTAATCTCTCTTGTCTTTATCGGAGAACCAAAGAATACCCTTTGCACGAACAACGCCCTTTGGCCAATTGTTTACAAATTCCTGTAATTTTTCCTGATTGAACGGACGGCGGCTGTGGTACACAAAAGTACAGATACCGTACTCTTCGTCATCGTCACCGTGGTGGTGATGGTGGCAGCAGTGACCGTGCTCGTGGTCGCAGTGAGAGTGATCTTCGTCATCATGATGATGGTGATGCTCATGCTCGTCTTCATCGTGGTGATGATGCTCATGCTCGTCCTCGTCGTGGTGATGATGTTCGTGTTCATCCTCATCATGATCGTGATGCTCGTTTTTCTCGTCTTCGTCCTTATCGTAAGCCTGTGCCCAGCCTGCTGAACCCGCAGTTTCTTCAAAGTCATAAAGATTTGTATTGAGAATGTCGCCAACGCTTACCTTACCGTAGTTAGCCTCAATAATTTTAGCCTTTGGCTGAAGAGTCCTGATCATAGCCTTAACTCTGCCGAGCTGCTCCTCATTTACCATATCAACTTTGTTGAGAATGATAGTAGAACAGAACTCAATCTGCTGAATAACAAGGCTTTCAATGTCTTCTTCGTCAACATCGTCTTTAAGAAGATTGTCGCCGCAGCCAAACTCTGTAGCCATTCTGAGTGCGTCAACAACAGTTACAATGTTGTCAAGACGGCAGATAGCAGGAGTGCCTTCCTCTTCGTCACCCTCAAGTACAGCAATAGACTGTGCAATAGGGAGCGGCTCGCAGATACCGCTTGCCTCAATGAGAATATAATCAAATTTACCTGACTTTACAAGTTCTGCAATCTGATTGATAAGGTCAACTTTAAGTGTACAGCAAATACAGCCGTTTGAAAGCGGAACAAGGTTGTCATCTTTTTGAGTAACAACGCCTGCTTTCTGAATAAGTTCAGCGTCAATATTAACTTCGCCTATATCATTTACGATAACGGCACATTTGTAGCCCTCCTGATTGCCGAGGACATGGTTGATAAGTGTAGTTTTACCGGAACCAAGATAACCTGTAAGAAGTGTTACAGGAATTGGAAGCTTTGGTTTTGCCATATATGTCATTTCCTTTCAAGAATAATTTTCTACGAATGGAATAATAGCACAACAGAATTATTTTGTCAAGTAGTTATGAGTTAGTTGTAACTAATTAAGTTGATATTTTTACAATTATTAATAAAAATTACTATAATAAAAAGGAGAGAGGAAAGCCTCTCTCCATAATAATTATATCAGTTCTCCGGAACATTCGGAAGACCGTCAAAGCCTTTCTGGAGTTCCTCGTCTGTCGGAATATAGTCGCTCATAAGACCGTCGTTAAACTTCTCATATGCAAGCATATCGAAGTAGCCTGTACCTGTAAGACCAAAGAGAATAGTTTTTTCTTCGCCTGTTTCTTTACATTTGAGAGCCTCATCAATTGCAACTCTGATTGCATGGCTGCTTTCCGGAGCAGGGAGAATACCCTCAACTCTTGCAAATTGTTCTGCGGCAGCAAATACAGATGTCTGCTCAACAGAAGTAGCCTCCATAAGACCGTCGTGGTAAAGCTGTGAAAGTGTGCTGCTCATACCGTGGTAACGAAGTCCGCCGGCATGGTTAGCGGACGGAATAAATCCGCTGCCGAGTGTGTACATCTTAGAGAGCGGGCAAACCTTGCCGGTATCGCAGAAGTCATATGCAAACTTACCTCTTGTCAAGCTTGGGCAAGATGCAGGTTCAACGGCAATAATTCTGTAATCAGCCTCACCTCTTAATTTTTCGCCTACGAACGGAGATATAAGACCGCCAAGGTTAGAACCGCCGCCGGCACAACCGATAATGATGTCAGGCTTAACATTGTATTTATCAAGAGCTTTTTTAGCCTCAAGACCGATAACCGACTGGTGAAGAAGTACCTGATTCAGCACACTGCCGAGTACATAACGGTATCCTTCTGTAGAAGTTGCAACTTCTACAGCCTCGGAAATTGCACAGCCAAGACTGCCTGTTGTGCCCGGGTGCTCCTTAAGAATTTTTCTGCCGACTGCAGTATCTGTAGACGGGGAAGGAGTAACACTTGCACCGTAAGTTCTCATAACTTCTCTTCTGAACGGCTTTTGTTCGTAAGATACTTTTACCATATATACCTTACAATCAAGACCGAAGTAAGAACAAGCCATTGAAAGGGCGGTACCCCACTGGCCTGCGCCTGTTTCTGTTGTAACGCCTTTAAGACCCTGCTTTTTAGCATAATAAGCCTGTGCAATGGCGGAGTTTAATTTATGACTGCCGCTTGTATTGTTACCCTCAAACTTATAGTAAATCTTAGCAGGAGTACCGAGAGCTTTTTCAAGGAAATATGCTCTGATAAGCGGAGACGGACGGTACATTTTATAGAAATCCTGAATTTCCTGCGGAATATCTATGTATGCGTCTGTATCGTTAAGTTCCTGTGCTACGAGTTCTTTACAGAAAACAGGATAAAGCTCCTCTGCTGTCATTGGTTTTAATGTAGCAGGGTTAAGAAGAGGAGCAGGCTTGTTTTTCATATCTGCACGAACATTATACCATTGAGTAGGTATTTCACTTTCGTCAAGATAAATTTTATATGGAATCTTTGTATTTTCCATTGGTTTCAGCCTCCTAAATATCAGTATTTATGATATTATAACATATTATTTGCCTCTTGTCATCACTTTTTATAGAAAATATTATTTCATAACATAATTAAAATAATTTTTTACGGGTATTTTACAAATAGGAGGTAAATAGCTTTACAAAAATTAACTAAACTAAGAGCGTACTCAAAAGAAGTACGATAATTATTTGAGGAGATTATATTTATGAAAAAAACAAGTACAAAATTATTATCAGTATTAGCAGCAGGCGTAATTATGGCAGGGGGGCATTTGCAGGTTGCGGCGGCAGCTCATCATCAACTGCAAGTGAAGGTGCAAGCAATGCAGATTCATCAAGTGCAGGTGCTTTTGATACAAGCAAAACACTTTCTGTAATTACAAGAGAGCAGGGTTCCGGTACTCGTGATGCTTTCGTAGAGCTTACAGGTGTTCTTGTTAAAGACGGCGACACAAAGAAAGATACGACAAGAACAGATGCAGTTACAGTAAACGGTACTGAGGCTGTTATTACTAATGTAAAGGGCAATGATGCAGCAATCGGTTACATTTCACTCGGTTCACTCAACGACAGCGTTAAGGCTCTTAAGGTTGAAGATGTTGAGGCAACAGCAGAAAATGTAAAATCAGGCGAATACAAAATCAGCCGTCCGTTCAACATTGCTTATAAGGGCGACTTAAGCGGTCTTGCTAAGGATTTTGTAGATTATATCTTAAGCTCAGACGGTCAGGCAGTAATTTCTAAAGAGGGTTATGTTCCGGTATCTGAAAACGCAGCATATGCAGGAACAAAGCCGGAGGGCAAAATTACAGTAGCAGGTTCAACTTCAGTATCACCTGTAATGGAAAAACTCATCGAGGCTTACAAGCAGGTAAATACAAAGGCAGAAATCGAACTCCAGACATCAGACTCTTCGGCAGGTATGCAGTCTGCACTTGAGGGTACTTGTGACATCGGTATGGCATCAAGAGAGCTTAAAGATACAGAAACAGCTCTTACATCAACAACAATTGCAAAAGACGGTATTGCGGTAATCGTAAATACAAACAATACTACAGAAAATCTCACAATGGATCAGGTAAAAGCTATCTATACAGGCGAAGCTAAGGTTTGGAGCGATATAACTAAATGAGATTAAGCAATATTAAAGAAAGGGCTATGCAGGGAGTTTTCTTCCTGACAGCCCTTGCAAGCATAGCGGCAGTTGTGCTTATATGTATTTTCCTTTTCTACAACGGTGTTCCGGCAATGGCAGAAATGGCAAAGATTGGAGAAGGCGTTGCTTTGGACAGAGCCTTCAGCTTTTTGCTTATTTCTTCAGCAGGAAGCGAATCTGTTTTGTT
>ENA-OPCU01000640-OPCU01000640.1-human-gut-metagenome-genome-assembly--contig:-NODE-640-length-12060-cov-2.539525_pt1 | contig 12060 bp, 6 predicted proteins | sample MGYA00241255_ERZ501490 | MGnify/ENA primary metagenome ERZ501490 (study PRJEB25962, sample SAMEA2042627) | human gut metagenome | biome: human gut; feature: human-associated habitat; material: faeces... | reverse complement strand
ATAAGAGATATTCATATATGATATTTTTTATGTATTTCCAAATGACCTGCAAATTTAGTAATTATTTTCTTTTATCCTGTTATTTATCCATCACAGATTACTCAGATTAACACAGATTTTTCTTTGAGGGAAATAATCCGTGTTAATTCTGTGAGGGATAAATAAATGTCAGAACGGTAAAGGTCCTTCGGGAATAGGGGCTCCGAACGGATTATTGTCGGCAGGTGCGGCATCAGGAGATGGGGGAGGTACACTGTTGCCGCCACCGTTCATTTTGGAACGGATAATACCCGGTGCCTCACCCGGCATAGGCACGATGACATCATCGTCCGGATTCTGGAAGCGGGCGAATTCGCCACGGAAACGCAGCAGTACATCACCTACGGCACCGTTACGGTGCTTGGCGATAATGATTTCTGCCATACCGTGCAAGTCGTTCCCTTTTTCATCCGAGTAGATTTTATAGTATTCCGGGCGGTGGATAAAGCATACCATATCGGCATCCTGCTCAATAGCTCCGGATTCACGGAGGTCACTGAGCTGGGGACGTTTTCCGTCAATACCCTCACGACTTTCCACACCACGGTTCAGCTGGCTCAGTGCGATGATGGGGATGTTCAGTTCTTTGGCTAACCCCTTCAGTGAACGTGAAATGGTACTGACCTCTTCCTGACGGCTACCGAATGACATTCCGCTGGCATTCATTAACTGAAGGTAGTCAATGATAATGATTTTTACTCCATGCTCGCGTACAAGCCGTCGTGCTTTGGTGCGTAATTCAAAGACGGACAAGGATGGTGTGTCATCCACATACATCGGAGCATCGTATAATTCTTTTATTTTATAATCCAGTTGTCCCCATTCATACGGAGCCAACTGACCACTCTTGATTTTCTCACCCGGAATTTCGCACACGTTGACAATCATACGGTTGACCAACTGTACGTTGGACATTTCAAGAGAGAACAAAGCCACAGGGATTTTCGCATTTACCGCCATGTTCTTTGCCATGGAAAGCACAAAAGCCGTTTTACCCATAGCGGGGCGGGCGGCAATAATCACCAGGTCGGAATTTTGCCAGCCCGAGGTCATTTTGTCCAATGCATGGAAACCGCTTTCCAGACCACTCAGCCCGTCCGTTCGTGCCGCCGCTTTTTGAAGCATCTCATACGCTTCCTGGATGACAGGGTTGATTTGCGTATAATCCTTCTTCATGTTCTGCTGCGAGATTTCGAACAGTTTTCCTTCCGCTTCCTGCATCAGGTCGTCCACGTCTTGGGTTTCGTCGAAAGCCTTTGTCTGGATGTTGCTGGTAAAGGTAATCAGTTCGCGTGCAAGAAACTTCTGCGCGATGATACGTGCGTGATATTCTATGTGTGCGGAAGAGGCTACCTTGCCGCTTAGCTGTGTTATGTAAAAAGGACCGCCTGCATCTTCCAGTTCACCGGTGCTGCGTAATTGTTCGGCCACAGTCAAGATATCGACTGGTTGCTGGCGTAAAGCCAAAGAGGTAATAGCCGAATAAATAAGTTGGTGACGGCGTTCATAAAAAGATTCGGGACGAAGAATCTCACTTACTAATGAGTAAGCATCTTTTTCTATCATTAAGGCTCCCAATACAGCTTCCTCCAGCTCAGGTGCCTGGGGCTGTAAATGTCCGTATTCGTCAACAGGCTTTGCTTTCGAAGTTTTGGGAGTACGTGTCATTTTTCTCGTTTCTGCCATTGTCGTCTGTTTAAAGTAGGGCAAAGATAGAACTTTTTGCTGAGTTGGACACTCGTCCATTCCCAAAAATATAAAAGAAATATGAACCTGAATCTACAGAGAAATGAACAATCTGGACAGTAAATGGTTTTTTTATATGGTAAAATGAAAAGTTTGTTCTATATTTGGCGCTCTGTCCGGATAAAAGATGGCGTGCATCTTTGTAGAACGGGCAACAATCTAACGAAACACACTAAAAATAACTATTTAAAGAACAGAATATGATTACATTTCCTAATGCAAAGATTAATTTGGGACTTAATATTGTAGAAAAGCGCCCGGATGGATACCACAATCTGGAAACCATATTTTATCCGATAAACCTGCAAGACGCTCTGGAAGTGACGCGGCGGGAAAACAATGACAAAGAATACACTTTACACATAAGCGGATCTCCTTTGGAGGGTGAACCCGAAGATAATCTGGTAGTAAAAGCCTATAAGTTATTAAAAAAAGACTATCCCGGACTGTTGCCGGTAGATATACACATGTACAAGCATATACCGGCGGGTGCCGGACTAGGTGGCGGATCATCAGATGCCGCTTGTATGATAAAGCTTCTGAATGATAAATTTTCATTGGGACTCAGTACGGAACGGATGGAGGAATATGCGGTAAAACTAGGGGCAGACTGTGCTTTTTTCATTCGGAACAAACCTGTTTTCGCTACCGGAATAGGGAATCTGTTCGAGCCTGTGGAATTGTCATTAAAGGGATACCATATAATTTTGATTAAACCTGATATCTTTGTGTCCACCCGGGATGCGTTTGCCGAAATAAAGCCTGTGCGTCCGGCTGTTTCTTTGAAAGAAATTGTAAAGCAACCTATGGAAACATGGAAAAACAGTATGAAGAATGATTTTGAAGATAGTGTCTTCAAAAAGTTCCCTGAGATTGCTGCTATCAAAGATGAATTGTATGATTTGGGGGCAGTGTATGCCGCCATGAGTGGCTCGGGGTCTTCCGTCTATGGTATTTTCAAAGCACCGATAGAGAATGTGGAAGATAAATTCTGTGGATGCTTTTGCAGACAGAGAGCGTTGGAATAGTGTGGCAGATCAGTGGTTAGTGATTAGTGGACTGCGCTGTCATGCCGCAGGTATTAACCACTAACCACTATAGTCTATCTTTTACATAGTGCCTTGAAATCACAATAGGTACATTTTTCTATGATTTCTGTTTGGGTAAATGATTTTTCCGGATTAAATATCTCTTCTAATAATCCTTGAAGTCGTTCACGGTATTCTTTTTCATATTTACTGAAATCTTCCACAGCCTCTTTGGGCTTTCGTGGCTCGCCCATTTGTATAACGGGAGAATAGGTTTCTGTAGCGGCCCGATGAATATAGAGAAGGGCCGGAGCTATCTTCATCGTTGGTTGCTTGCGGCACATGATGGCGGCATACAGGAACGTCTGGAATACATAGTTGGAACGTTTCTTGTCCGGAATAAACAGAGATTCCACATGGGGTGGGGTGTCTGCATCACCGCCTGTCTTGTAGTCCACAATACGGAGTGTGCCATCCTTGCTGTCCATACGGTCAATAATTCCCCCGATACGTGATTTTATGACTCCTTTGGGTGTTTGTATGTCGATGGGTTCATCCACTTCCATTTCCGATGCAATAAAAGTGAAGGGAGCGTAACGTAAATCATTTTGTAAAAGTTGTTTTAAATATCTTGCAATAACGGCAGAGTTGATAAGTTGTACGCCGTTATATTCCGGTTTCTCGTTTTGCGGAACATTAAAGAATAATTTCTTGAATGCTGTATCCACATAATCTTGCAGCTTCACTTCATTGCGTAGCAACGTTTCCAATGCTTCCTTATTAATGACTTTGCCATGAGTGGTCAGGTCTTTATAAATATGCTCGGCGGCGTAATGGAAAATACTCCCGAATGTGGCAGAGTCTATTTCCGCACTCACTTCATCGGGGGCGGAGAGACCGGCTACGTACCTATAATAAAATTTTAAAGGACAATCCAGGTAATAGTTCAAGGCTGATGGAGAAAATTTTGCTTTGGGATTGGCACGGACATCAAACAGGCTTTGCATCCGGCGCATGACATCCGGGGTCTTTTCTACAGTGATAGGCGAGGTGCCTTGGGGGGACTGTCCGGCCTCCAGAAACTGACGTGTGATGGGGTGAGGCCATTCAATCAGGAATTGCAGCATGAAACGGCTCCATTCGCCGCGGTTCAGTCCGTCCGAACTGGTATTGTACATCAAGGTAATCCTTTCTGCCCGTTGCAGCAGACGATAGAAATAGTATGCATATACGGCAATCTTATGCTCTATAGTAGTCATTCCGAAAGCTTTGCGCAGGTTGTAAGGAATAAAGGAAGAGTCTCCTCCCGATTTGGGAAGCTGCCCTTCATTGACCGATAGTAATACCAAGTGGCGGAAATCCAGGTTACGTGTTTCCAATACCCCCATGACCTGCATACCAATGGCCGGTTCGCCATGGAATGGAATATTGGTCGCTGACAAGACCTTGACCAGCAATCGCCGGAATGTTTCGCTCTGTACGGTTAATTCATCTTCTTCTATCAGTGTGCGGAACCGGTTGATGGTGGTATAGGCTTTGAAAAGCGACTCCCGGTAAAGTTGGTTGAATGCATCTGTGTCCTCGGTACCGGAAGTGTTTGCCTGGTAAATGCCTGCCACTTGCTGCAAAGTTTCGGACAGGCGTATGCACAGATTCAGGTTTCCGGAAAGCGGAGTGAAAAGCCGGGTAAGGAATTCATCTTTACCCAATTCGCCGGGTAACGGATAGAAACGGTTGTTCCGGGTCAGTTCTTTTTCCAACAATTCGGCTTGACCGGTGAGTTGCCGGGTATAGGGGTGTTTTAACAGTGTAACAACCGATTGAAACGTGTAGCGGCCGCTTTTGAAATTAAATCCGTGGGTATGCAACTCCAGTAAGGCGATGAGGAAACTATATACAGGAGTTTGCGATAACGGAAATCCCATGGTGATATTGACATGTTTTACTTCTGCCGGCAATGAATGGAGGACCGGCTGAAGCAATGCTTCGTTACACAATACGACTGCGGTTTCCTTTTCCGGTGTAGTCAGATTGTTTCGTATCCATTGAGGCAGGTAACGGGCTTGTGCATTTTCAGTAGAAGATGCGATGTAGTGTACCTCTTTAGGTTTCGAGAGATTTTTGAATAACTCACCGGACAAAGGAGAAGGAAAGTCGCGTAAGTTCCGGCGGATAAACTCTCCGGCTTCATGGGTGACGGCTTGTCTGTTTTCCTTCATATAAAATTCGTCGTAATCCCAATAAAAAACAGCTTTCCCGGCATCTTTCAATTGGGTGAACAACGTATGTTCTACTTTGTTCAGTACATTAAATCCTACAAAAACATATTTCTCGTATGGAAGTTTGTCCACATCCAGGTGCTCTATGACGTGGCGGTACATCATTCCTTCGTAGGCAATGTTTTGAGAAGCTAAGGATTCACGGAACCCTTTGTAGATGTTTCCCAATACGTCCCATAAAGAGATAAACCGTTCTTTCAGCGCTGTTCTCCGTTCGATGGAGAAGTTCTGGAAGAACTGCCGGATAGCTTCTTCCTGCTCATCGTCAATGAAGGTGTAGTCGTCCATTATGTTGCGCAGATCCTGTAAATTGGAAAACAGTTTGTCGGTATCCACTTTATTTTTGTCGGCATCGTCAAAATCACTGATCAGCATTTCTCCCCAAAAATAGAAATCATCCAGTGTTTCCGTACTTTGAGTTTCCCGTCGGAATATCTTATAAAGTTCGCATACCAGTTTTACCGGATCACCCACTTCCCATGGAGAAAGGCTACGGAACAATTCGCTGATGCTGACGTATGCGGGCGACCAAATAGGTGACTCCGACTCTTGGGCGAGATACTCATTAAAGAAAAGTCCGGCACGTTTGTTAGGAAAAACCACGGCTGTATGTGCCAGGTTTCCTTCCGTATGTTTATATAAATCGGCTGCTACCAGTTTCAAAAAGCTTTCCATTATTCTATTTCCTCCAGTTCGTTGTTAAATACATACCATAAATAGCCACGGATATGCTCATATCCCATATCCGATAATAAATCCATATATTCTTTCACCTGCTTGTTGTAAGCTTTCCGCTTTTTACCGAATTTAAAGTCCACCACAATCACCTCTCCGTCTTTCATCATCACGCGGTCCGGACGGCGGGTTTGCAGCACTCCTTTTTCCCGATAAATAATGGCACACTCATTGTATAGTTCCCAGCGGCCCGAATACCATTCTTTGACCAGCGGATGCCTCAAAGCCCATTCGGTGAGTTTTCGTATTTGTTCCTCCTGTTGTGCCGACTCTATGATTCCTTCGAAACGCAGGCGTTCTATGGCGGGAGGCACATCGTCCGTGGTACGGATTACGGAGAACAGATTATGCAACAACTGTCCTTGCCGGATGTATTTGTCTTCCGCTTCCTCTTCTCCCCGGATAAATTCGGCAGAACGGTTGGACTGTTTGAATTCGATGTTGGTTTCCAGCGTTTCCAGATGGATAGGCAAACGTCGGGCTACAGTCAGCAGCTTGTTGCCGGACACTTGTTTTTCCTCTTCGTGAGATGAGAGATAGAGCGTTCCCAGTTCGTATATTTCTTCTCCGGTGGCATAGCTCTTTCCGGTCATGTCGGATAAGGCACTTCCCAACAATTCGGATACCGTTCCTTTCTGTTCCGCCTTTCCATATATAATCAAGTTCTTTTTGGCACGGGTAAATGCCACATAAAGCAGGTTCAGATTATCCACCCATAATTGCAAGCGTTCATTCAGGAACTCTTCCCGATAAATGGATTGCTGCATGGCTGTGGAATAGTTGATGGGAACAATGTCAAGATCGCTAAACGGAGCTTGCCGGGGAGCACACCATACCAGATGATTGTAAGTCTCATTCTCCATTTTCCAGTCGCAGAAGGGTAGCAGTACGGTATGGTATTCCAATCCTTTGGACTTGTGGATGGAGAGAATGCGAATTCCTTCCACCTCGCCGGAAGGGATGGTTTTGCTGCCTAGTTTTTCTTCCCAGTAGGTGATAAAAGCGGATAATTCGGAAGAATTGCTTTGCAGATATTCCGTCACGGCATCAAAGAAGGCGCACAGATAGGCATCCTGTTGTTCGATGCAGGACATCTGGAACAGATTGAAAAGTTTTTCCATCAGCTCATACAGTGGCATGAGGCGAAGTTGCTCCGCTTCTTTTATGAAATCGAATGGCAGATAATCATCTATTCCGTTCAGCAATAGAGTGTTGAGGTCTATTCCTTTATGTAATACTTCATTCTGATAGGCAGCAGCCAGTTGTGCCTTGGCAATCCGGTTTTCGGGTTGTGACAAGTAGCGCAGGCCATCCATTATCATACATACCGCCAGTGAGGCATCCAGTCGGAATGCCTCATCGGATACGATTTTGTAAGAGGTGTTCTTGTCGAAGTAATCGGCTATTAAAGGAATGCTTCTGTTCTTGCGCACCAGGATGGCAATATCTTTCAGTTGCACGCCCTGCGCCACAAGCAGCTCCACTTCTTCTCCTAGGTGGTGCAGGGTGTTTTCCATATAGGTCATGTCTTCCGTATCCGATAGAAATTCCACTTTGACATACCCTTTTCCGGGATCTTTGTATGTTTCCTGACACACGTCGTTGTAGGCTTCCTTCAGTTCCTTGCATTCCTTTTTTTGTTCTTCCTTGTAAATGTTGTTCAACACCTCGCAGGCGGCTGTAAACACTTCGTTGTTGAAGTGAATGATGTTTGCGGCGCTCCGGCGGTTGGTGGTCAGTGTCTTTACTTTGACGGGAAAGGCTTCGATGTTTGTTTTCAATCCGTTCAGTATGCCCCAGTCACCGTTTCTCCAGCGGTAGATGGATTGTTTCACGTCTCCTACAATCAAGCTGTCTGCTCCCTGAGACAAACCTTCGAGCAGCAACAGACGGAAATTGTCCCATTGCATACGCGAAGTATCCTGAAATTCATCGATCATTACGTTGCGTATGGTTGTTCCTATCTTTTCGAATACAAACGAGGAATCTCCTTCTTTTACCAGGTTATGAAGCAACGCGTTGGTATCCGACAGCAGGAAGCGGTTGTTTTCATGGTTCAATTCGCGTACCTCTTCGTCTATATTGGCCAGCAGACGGATATTGTTTACGTGGCGCAGGGAGAGTTGGCAGGAATTGGCCAGCATATTGTTCCGGCTTCTGTATTTTTCCGATTCATTCAGCAGAGGAATCAGTTCTTTTTCTGCCAGACCTAGGATAGCGTTGCGTATGGGGGAGGTTTTTTTCACCCATTCGTTGGGGCAGTCCAGACATTTTTCCACTGTTACATTGCGGACACTGTCATCCAGTTTACCCGATTGTAATTTATTAAAATAGCTGGCTATACCTCGGGAGCCGTTTTTCAAATCTTCTACTTTCACCCCGTTTGTATCCAATATTCCGAAGAATTGGTCGGCAAATCCTTTCATTTGTTCCTGCACCTCTTCCAAAATGGCTTGCAGCGTTTCGCGGTAATTCTTGATACAGTCTTTGTCCCGTAATTTTTCCCGTAGTCCGTTTCCTTTTTCTATATATCCTTCATCGAAGATATTTCGTCCGAAATTCTTTATCTCACCGGAAACATTCCACCTCTTGTCATCGGCTATTCTTTCTTCTATGTATTCCAACAGCCAATAGAGTACGGGAGATTGTCTGTCCAGCTTTTCTATCATGGAGTCCACGGCATCACTCAGTACCTCCATATTGTTCAGTTCGATATTCAGATTGGCACCCAATTCCAGCTCCCGTGCCAAATTGCGCATCACCGACTGGAAGAATGAGTCAATGGTTTCCACCCGGAAGCGGCTGTAATCGTGTATCATGTAGTGCAGTGCCGTACCGGCGGCTGTCCTTATGTCCTCTTGGGGCATTTCCAGTTCTTCTGTGATTTTCTGTAAATAGGGATCAGAATCCTTATCCTTTATCCATATTCCGTATAGCTGACTCAGAATCCGCTCTTTCATTTCGGTAGTGGCCTTGTTGGTAAAAGTCACAGCCAGTATATTACGGTATGCCCGTGGGTTCTGTATCAGCAGTTTTATATATTCCACGGCCAGTGTGAATGTTTTTCCCGAACCGGCAGAGGCTTTATAAACTAATAATTCAGGAGAATGTTTCATTTTAAATAATTTGCTAATTTGCTAATGGCTGCGCTGTGTACCGGATGGTAATTGGCTGACACATTAGTACATTTTTATTTTTAATTAAAAACCAGCACAAAAACAGTGGCCTGTCCCTTTTCCTTGTAAGGCAGCAGGGTCAGTGTGCCACCGCTCAGTCTCATGATTTGTTTGCTCAGGCTCAGTCCGATGCCGCTTCCTTCCTCTTTGGTCGTGAAGAAAGGTACAAAAATTTGTCCGGCTGCATCGGGAGGAATGGCGGGACCGTTGTTGGCTATCTCTATACGGATACTTTCTTGCGGATCACAATAAGCTTTCAAGGTGATCTTTCCGTCGGGAGCATTACCTATGGCTTGAATCGCATTTTTCAGCAGATTCGTAACCACTTGGGCTATCAGGTTCTCGTCGGCAAAGACTATCAGGTCTTCCCGGGCTTCGATGATGGAAAGGGTGATGTTGGGGCATGGATGCTGGTGCTGTGCCAGTCGGATCATCCGTTCCAGGAAAGGACGGACATAGAACAGCGATGGCTCAGGTGATGGCAGTCGTGTCAGTTTGCGATAAGACATGACAAAATTTATCAATCCTTTACCTGTAGAGTGAATCGTTTCCAGCCCTTGTTTCATTTCTTCATTTTCAGCTCCGGGAAGAGCCAGCAGCGTTTCGCTGAGGGAAGTCACCGGGGTCAGGGAGTTCATAATTTCGTGTGTCAGCACGCGGGTAAGGCGTATCCATGAATCTATTTCCCGTTCATCCAATTCCCGATTGATATCACTCAAGGCAATAATGCGGAGTTCCTCGTCTTTGATACGGATGCCGGACACCCGTAAGGCAAGATGCACCGTTCCCCGTTCCGTATTGAACTGAATTTGCAGCTTGTCACCCGGAACTGCTTTTTCCAAAGCAGTCATCAGTTCGTCCGAGATGCGGGAGAGTTGTTTGACATGAGTCAGAACATCCAGCCCCAACAGATTCATGGCCTCTTTGTTCTTTTGATAAACGGAGCCTTTGCTGTTCAGTACCACTATGCCGGTTTCTACAAAGTCCATGATGAGCTCATAATACTTCTCGCGTTGTGCCGTTTCCTGTTTTACATTGTACAAAATACGTGCGATACGGTTCAGCATGACATTGACCATGGAAGAATCGCCAGGGGAGGCATGTTCATAAAAACGAACAGCGGGGTCGTCGTTTTCGATGGCGTCGAGCAGAAAGGCTATCTTCCGGGTATTAAAAGTGTACAGGCGGTAAAACCAGCCTATGGAAACGAGGAATGAAGGTACGATTACGCATAGCCACAACCAGTTGCGCTGCTGGATTAGTAAGGTGCAGGCAATGGCTAGAACCAGTACGGTAAATAGGCGGAAGAAGAATTGTTTCACAGCTTAATTATTTATTATTTCGTTTGAATGTTCCTTTAGTTCCTGTTTAAAAATAGATTATTGTTATTTGTTTTGTCATCCTGAACCATCGTGAAGAATGAGATGAGATAATAGGTCATAATCCGAATTTTTTCATCTTATTATAAAGCGTCTGCCGGGTAATTCCCAACTGTGCCGCTACAGCCGAGAGGTTTCCGTTGCATTTCTCTATCGCTTTCTGAATCATTTGCAATTCCATCTCTTCCAGTGTAGAGACACTTGTTTCTGTCGCAGGAGCCGCTATTTTTCGGGGAAAATGAAAATGTTCTTCACTCAATATACCGTCTTCATTGATAATGACCGCTTTCTCTACGGCATGTTCCAGTTCGCGTATGTTTCCATACCACGGATATGTCCGTAACTTTTCTTGCGCACCGGTAGAAAGAAGGATATTTCCTTTGTCATATTGTTTGCAGAACCGGTCTATAAAGCGTTCGGCCAAAGGGATAATATCTTCTTTGCGTTCCCGCAGAGGGGGAATCTCGATGTGGATGGTATTGATGCGGTAAAGCAAATCTTCGCGGAATTTGCCTTTGGCCACCATCTCTTCCAAATTACAATTGGTGGCGCAAATCAAACGTATGTTGACAGGTATCGGTTCGTTGCTTCCTACTCGCACCACGCTCCGGCTCTGAATGGCGGTGAGTAGTTTGGATTGCAGGTGATAGGGCAGGTTGCCTATTTCGTCCAGAAACAAAGTTCCTTCATGGGCGGCTTCAAATTTACCAGCACGGTCGGTATGGGCATCGGTGAACGCCCCCTTTACATGGCCGAAAAGCTCGCTTTCAAAAAGGCTTTCGGTAATGGCGCCCATGTCCACGCTTATCATTTCCTTGCGGTGGCGTGCGGAGAGGGCATGTATCTCGCGGGCAAGCATCTCTTTACCCGTGCCGTTCTCGCCGGTGATGAGGATGTTGGCATCGGTGGCCGCTACCTTTTCTACCAGCATGCGAAGCTGCTGCATGACGGGGCTTTCTCCCCAGTACATGGAAGAAGCGGTGCTTGCAGGCGTGGTTGCCGTTTTCTTCCCGGATGCAGGGGCGTTTTGTGCGGCATTCAGCAGGGTTTCCACTAACTTTCCGTTATCCCAGGGCTTGACGATAAAATCCGTTGCTCCTTCCTTTATCCCCCGTACGGCAAGGTCTATGTCGGCATAGGCGGTGAACAGCACTACGGGGAGCGCCGGATATTGTTTCTTTATTTCGTGCAGCCAATAAAGCCCCTCGTTTCCGGTATTGATGCCGGATGTGAAATTCATATCGAGAAGCACTGCCTGCCAGGTGTCTTCGCGTAAGGTGGCGGGAAGGGTAACCGGTGAAGAAAGGACGGTTATTTTATCAAAATAAGGCTTCAACAGCAATTGCAATGCGGTGAGTACGCCGCGATTGTCATCAACGATAAGAATGTTTCCGGATTTCTTCATGGCAGAACGATGTCTTGTTATATTTGTGAGGGCAAATATATTCTATTTTCCCGAGAAAGAAGGGAAAGGAGAGGAATAATTCGGGGACTTTTTCATTGGGCTTTGCTGCCCGGCAAGACACATGGATGTTTTTTATAAGGAGCGGAAGTAACAAAAGCAGTAGCAGAAGAGGGGCTGCGCTACGTTCCGCCTCAGGGTACATGCCGTACCACGACAAGGTAGGTGTCATACCACGGTGTGGTATACGTTGTACCACGGCATGGTAGATGCTGT
>ENA-OPCU01000634-OPCU01000634.1-human-gut-metagenome-genome-assembly--contig:-NODE-634-length-12154-cov-3.456153_pt1 | contig 12154 bp, 10 predicted proteins | sample MGYA00241255_ERZ501490 | MGnify/ENA primary metagenome ERZ501490 (study PRJEB25962, sample SAMEA2042627) | human gut metagenome | biome: human gut; feature: human-associated habitat; material: faeces... | reverse complement strand
GTTTTTCTTCAATTAACCATATTGTTGCTTCTTTTGCTGTTTCCATATTCCAAAAAGATTTTGACACCCCTGATAATTCCCACTGTTTAAATTTACCTGGATATGCATTTTCTATTGCAAGATATGGACTGCCGTTAAACAAATTAGTTAACATTCCATCAAGTGAATTTATTTTAAATATGTTTTGGGATAATTTTTTTCTTATATCTTCATCACTCCATTTTAGTTTTTCTTCAATTAACCATATTGTTGCTTCTTTTGCTGTTTCCATATTCCAAAATGAATGCGGTACATATGGTAACTCCCACTGTTTAAATTTACCCGGATATGCGTTTTCTATTGCAAGATATGGGCTGCCATTAAATAAATTAGTTAACATTCCACCAAGTGAATTTTCCTTAAATATTCTTGCAGATATTTTTTTCTTTACATCTTCATCACTCCAATTTAATTTTTCTTCAACCAACCATATTGTTGCTTTCTTAGCTGTATTCAAGTTCCAAAATGAATTTGATGCACATAGTAATTCCCACTGCTTAAATTTACCGGGGTATGCGTTTTCTATTGCAAGATATGGACTACTATTAAAAACTTTGACCATCATCCCCAAAACTGAGTATTTTTTAAAAGTATTTAATGTTAATTTATTCTTTATGTCTTCATATGTCCATTTTAACACCACTTCAATTAAAGTTTTAGTTACATTTTTAGCATTTTCATATTTTTTATCACCACTCCAAGTTCCAGAAGGAAAATTTTTTCCCTTAGCTAAAACCTCCTCTAAATAATACTTTGAAATACCTGTTACATTAGTTCTCATTGTTTTTTCCTCCAAATTTTCTTTAGAATTTATATTTTTTTGCAGTATCATTATACTAAATTATTTAAATTATGTCAAGTAAAGTCAAAAAAATCTAGTCAGTAGCTATGCCACTAAACTAGATTTTTTATCACTATTTTGTATTGTTATAAAAGGGAAATATTATTTAATAATAAGATTATTATTATTAAATATTAATGTTAAATCTTTGGAATTTATCTTAAGATGTATTTCTACTGGCTGATGTGGATCAATATTAAATAAATAATTTAACATAGACTTCAAAGAATTCTCTTTAAATGTATTTAAAGTCAATTTTTCCTTTACGTCTTCATCACTCCACTTTAGCTTTTCTTCAATTAGCCATATTGTTGCCTCTCTAGCAGTTTCTAAATTCCAAATTTTTTTGTGCACAGATGGTAACTCCCAAGGTTTAAATTTTCCAGGATATGCATTTTCTATTGCCCTGTATGGACTGTTATTGAATAAATAATTTAACATACCATTAAGAGAATTTTCCCTAAATGTATTTCTTGATAATTTATTCTTTATATCATCATCACTCCACTTTAATACTTTTTCAATTAAAGTTTTTGTTACCTCTTTGGCATTATCATATTTTTCATTACAATTCCAAACACCTTTTGGAAATTTTTTTCCTTTAGCTAATACCTCCTCCAAATAATACTTTGAAATACCTGTTACATTTGTTATCATTGTTTATTCCTCCAAATTTTCTTTAGAATTTATATTTTTTACAGTGCTATTATACCAAACCGTTAAAATTATGTCAAGCGAAAGTCCTATTTTTATATATAAAAAATCTAGTCAGTAGTTATACCACTAAACTAGATTTAATTATCTTTTATTTTATCAATTCAAGTATTTTTTCTGGGCTTTCAGAAACAATCATATAAACATAGTTACCTTTTACACCAATTTCCCTATTTTTAACCAATTCATATTGATCTGGAAGATAAGTTTTCCACTGTTCTTCATATTCACTACCATAACTTTCAAGTGCAAGTTTTACATCTTGTATGTTATCTAAATCTGTTTGAATTACAACATACATACCTGATTTAGTATGAACAATAGGTTCTCTTCCAATTATATTTTTAATTTTAGATTTATCAATTAAAAATTTGGCTGAAGCTTCATCATCCGTTATAGCATTCATTTTTAAGAATTCAAACTCATTAGTTTGCTCTATTTTTTTATCGAGCTCATCTAAAGAAATAGAAATATTTTCATCTTTATTTGATATACTATTGTTATAATTTAAAAATATCACTAAAGCAATACCTATAATTATGACTAAAACTATAGAAATAATTATCAATATGATGTTTCTTTTTTTCATTTATTCCACCTCATACTCTATTTATTTAAAATTTCAAGTAAGAATTTATTTACAATACCTGGATTTGCTTTACCATGAGTTTCTTTCATAACTTGACCAACTAAGAAGCCTATTGCTCTATCTTTTCCTGCTTTGTAATCTTCAACTGATTTTGGATTTGCAGCAACAATCTTTTCAACTATCTCTTTTATAGCTCCTTCATCAGACATTTGAGTCATACCGTTATCTTCAACTATTTTCTTTGCATCTTTTCCTGTTTCATACATTTCATCAAATACTTTTTTAGCAATTTTTGAACTAATAGTTCCTTTATCTATAAGTTCAACTAAGTGTGCTAAATTTTCCGGTGTTACTTTTGAATTTTGAATTTCAATTTCATCATCATTTAACTTTTTAGTAAAATCAACCATAATCCAGTTAGAAACTGCTTTTGGATTATTACATATCTTTGTTGCTTCTTCAAAGAAATTAGCTGTATTTTTTGAAGATGTAAGTATCTGTGCATCATATTCTGGAAGCTTGTATTCTTTTACATATCTTTCTTTTCTAATATGTGGAAGCTCTGGTAAGTTATTTTTTATATTTTCGATATACTCATCAGATAAAACAATTGGTGCAAGGTCTGGTTCTGGGAAGTATCTATAGTCATTTGCATCTTCTTTTGTACGCATAGCATAACCAATACCTTTTGCATCATCAAATCTTCTTGTTTCTTGGTAAATAACTCCACCATTTTCTAATTCTTCAATTTGTCTTTTTGTTTCAAATTCTATAGAATCTTTAATTGATTTAAATGAGTTCAAGTTCTTAGTTTCTGTTCTTGTACCAAATTCAGTGCTTCCTTTTTTTCTTACAGATAGGTTTACATCACATCTTAAAGATCCTTCTTGCATCTTACAATCACATACTTCAAGATATTCAAGTATTGATTTTAAAGTTTGCATGTACATAACAGCTTCATCTGCTGTTCTTATGTCTGGTTCTGACACTATTTCTATTAAAGGAACGGCACATCTATTCATATCAACTAAAGTTGCTCCTGTATATGCATCATGTATAAGTTTTCCGGCATCCTCTTCGATATGAATTCTTGTAATTCCGACTTTTTTCTTGTAACCATCAACGTTAAACTCTAAATATCCATGTTCACATAATGGTAAATCATATTGTGAAGTTTGAAATGCTTTTGGTAAATCTGGATAAAAATAATTTTTTCTATCTTGCTTAGAAAATCTTGATATTTCACAATTTGTTGCAAGTCCTGCTTTTACAGCATATTCTACAACTTTTTTATTTAATACAGGAAGTACTCCTGGCATTCCTGTACAAATTGGACAACAATGAGTATTTGGATCAGCTCCAAACTCTGTTGAACAATTACAATATATTTTTGTATTAGTTGAAAGTTCAGCATGAACTTCAAGACCAATAACTACTTCATAATCATCTCTCATTATTTTACCTCCTCTAATAGTTCTTCATGTTTATTTGTTACATAACTTACTAAATCTTTTAAATCAACAATGTTAGCCTCAGCCTCAGAAGAAATTTTTACTTCAGCTTTTTTATTTTCTAAGTTACGAGGACTTATTACTACTCTAATCGGTGCCCCTATTAGATCTGAGTCTTTAAATTTAACTCCTGCACTCTTTTTTCTATCATCTAGTAAAACGTCAAATCCTTTTTCTTTTAAAGTAGAATATAACTTATCACTCTCTACTTTTACTTCTTCATTTTTAGTATAGTCAATTGGACAAATATGAATATCAAATGGTGCAATACTTGCAGGCCAATTTACAGCACTTTCTGTTCCTCTTTTTTCTAGAACTGAAGCCATTAAACGCCCAACTCCAATTCCATAGCAACCCATTATTGGATTGTTAATTTTTTCATTTTCATCTGCATATGTCATTTGCATCATTTTTGTATATTTTGTTCCAAGTTTAAATATATTACCTACTTCAATTCCTTTTTCAATTTTTAAAGACTTTTTGTTACATACAGGACAATAATCATCATCACAAACTTTTGCAACATCAATATACTCTACATCACCAATATCTCTTTTAATACTAAGTCCAGTATAGTGATAGTCTACTTCATTTGCACCAAAGACAAGACTTTTTTCATTTTCCAGTGATTTATCAAATACAACTATAGCATTTTTTGTTAATTTTTTTGGGCCCACAAATCCATATGTTATATTATCCTCTTTTTCCTCTTTTCTTGGTACTAATTTTTCATCATCTACTTTTAAGAAATTACGAAGTTTTGTTTCGTTAACCTCTTTATCAGCACGTATAAATACAATAATAATTTCATTTGTATCAAGTCTTGTATAAATAACTGCTTTACCCATTTTTGATATATCAATACCTGTAAACTCATGAAGCGCCTCTATTGTTTTTATTCCTGGAGTATGTATTTTAGTAAGGGTTTCCTCTTTAGAAGATGAAATATCATATTTACTTGTATATGCAACTTCCATATTAGCGCTATATCCACAATCCTTACATATTACAATTTTATCTTCCCCAGCATCACATAAAAGCATAAATTCATGAGCGCCATTTCCACCCATCATACCAGTATCAGATGCTACAGCTACAGTTTCAGGAATACCAACTCTTCTATATATGTTTTCATATGCATGATAGAATTTATCATATTCTTCATTTAAGCTTTCTTCTGATGTATGAAAAGAATATGCATCTTTCATTGTAAATTCTCTAACACGGATAAGACCTGCACGTGGTCTTGCCTCATCTCTAAATTTAGTTTGAATTTGATAAACACTAAATGGATATTTTTGATAAGACGTTGCCTCATTTAAAAGTGAAAATACAGTTGCTTCCTCATGTGTCATTGAAAGTACCATATCAACATCATTTCTATCTTTAAATCTTAAAAGTTCAGAACCAACACTATCATACCTTCCTGACATATCCCATAGCTTTTTTGTAGCTACAAGTGGCATAAGTATTTCTTGAGAGTCAATATTATTCATTTCTTCTCTTATTATATTTTCTATTTTAGATGTAACCTTTTTTGCAAGTGGCAAAAGTGTATAAATTCCACTTGCCATTTGCTTTATATATCCACCCTTTATCAAAAGTCCATGTGATTTTACTAAAGCTTCACTTGGCCATTCTTTTTTTGTATTTGCTATAAGTTTTGATTGTAACATATTATCCCCTTCCTAAATATTAGGTTTTTTATCATGAAACTGTGTATTTTGCTCATATGTATATGCAACTTGAAGCAATTTTTCTTCATCAAATGATTTTGCAATAAATTGTAAACCAATTGGCATATTATTTGATGCAAATCCACCAGGCACAGATATTGCTGGTAATCCTGCAATATTTACTGGCACTGTAAATATATCTTCTAAATACATTTCAAGTGGGTTAGTTGAGTGCTCACCCATTTTAAATGATGTATTAGGTGCTGTAGGTATCATTATTACATCACAACTTTCAAACGCTTTTTTGAAGTCATTTACTATAAGCGTTCTTACTTGTTGTGCACGTTTGTAATATGCATCGTAATAGCCTGATGATAATACATATGTACCTAGCATAATTCTTCTTTTTACTTCATCACCAAAACCTTCAGTTCTTGATTTTGTATATAAATCAATTAAATCAGAAAATTCTTTTGCTCTGTGTCCGTATCTTATTCCATCATATCTTCCAAGATTTGATGATGCTTCAGCTGTAGCTATAATGTAGTATGTTGCAAGAGAATATTTTGCATATTCAAGTTTTACATTTACAATATTAGCTCCTAAATCTTCTAATGTTTTTATAGATGTATCATATGCTCTTTTTACATCTTCATTTATTCCATCATTTACAAAATCTGATGGTACAGCTATATTCATTCCTTTTACACTATTTACTAAAGCTTTTGTATAATCTTTCTTTTCTAAATCAGCAGATGTAGTATCTTTACTATCATGTCCTGCTATTACATTTAGCATTAAAGCTGCATCCTCAACAGTTTTTGCAAAAGGTCCTATTTGATCAAGAGATGATGCAAAAGCAATTAATCCATATCTTGATATTAATCCGTAAGTTGGTTTTAAACCTACAACACTACAATATGATGCTGGTTGTCTTATAGATCCACCTGTATCTGAACCTAAAGCAGCATAAGCCATATCAGCAGATACTGCTGCAGCACTACCACCACTTGATCCACCTGGTACTCTATTTACATCCCATGGATTAGCAGTCTTTTTAATGTATGAAGTTTCTGTAGATGATCCCATTGCAAATTCATCCATATTTGTTTTACCAAGCATAATTGCTCCAGCTTCTTTTAGTTTTTCAATAACTGTTGCATTGTATATTGGTACAAAATTTTCTAACATTCTTGAAGCACATGTAGTTTTAACATTTTCAGTACATATGTTATCTTTTATTGCAATTGGTACTCCACCAAGTATACCGATATCTTCTCCATTATCCAATCTTTTTTGAAGTTCTTCAGCTCTTTCATATGCTTGTGTCTTTGTTAAAGTTATATATGCTCCAACTTTTGGTTCAACTTCTTCAATTCTTTTATATACACTATCTAACACTTCTTTGATAGTTACTTTTTTTTCTTTTATATCACTTGCTATACTACTTAAAGTTTTACTATATAGTTCCATTTTATCACTCCTATTCTACAGTTTGAGGTACACTTACACATCCAGCTTCTTTTTCTGGTGCATTTTTTAATATCAATTCTCTATCATAAGATTTTTCTACATTATCCTCTCTAAATACATTTTTTATATCCAAAATATGTGCAGTAGGTTTTACTCCCTCTACATCAACTTTTGATAGCTGATTTGCAAACTCAACTATACTTGATAAATCATTTGTTATTTTATCAAGTTCTTTATCATCAAATTCTAATCTTGATAACTTTGCAAGATGTTTTACCTCTTCTTTTGAAACACTCATTTTATCTCCTCCATTCAATTAAAATTTCCTCTTTATTATACTTTAAATAGATAAATAAGTCAAGGTAAAATGCACTGATAGAGCTAAGTTTATATATTTTTTTGTATGTTAAAATTCGAGAAAAAAGAAAAAAGCCGCCATAGATTAAAGCGACCTTTCTACAAAATTTATTCATTACTTAATTCTTCAGTTGTTTCTTCTACACTTTCTTCAACTTGAGATTTAGGCATAGACGTACTTCCGAATGAAAATACTTTCTTTTCAGCTCTTGATTTTTCTTCAAATTTTTTGTTAAATTCTGCTTTTGCATTATCTAAAGTTTCTTGCATTGCAAAAAACATTTCTTCAACATCTTCTTTAGTAAAATCATACACACTACTTCTTGACATTGGTTCTAATATTTGTATATCATGCATTACTTTATTTACCCTTTTACCTGCATTTTCCATAAATTTCATTCTTTTTTCTTCATTTATTTCCATATCAATTCTCCCTCCAAATTTCGACATATTTGTTATACCATAAAGAAAAAATTAAATCAAGAAGAAAAATAAAAAAATTATACTAAATATTTTTTATTATTATTCTAAATTAAACCTTTCCTTATCCACTTCATAATTTTGTAAATAACAATTTTTTTAAATATAATATATCCGTTTTTATTTACTATTGACAAATATGATATAATAACTTCACAAGAATACATAAACCTACTATATAATTTAAGAAGGAGCTTTTTATGTTTAATTATTATTTTTCAAAAGGAAAGAAAGGTATTGTATCATATCATACACAAATTGATTCAAATGACACTACCACTTACAATTTAAAATGTTCTAAAGAGCTACAAAATACTGCCATTTCTAATTTATCAGATTTCACATGTCTTTATGTGCCAAAATTTGGTAAATATGAAGTTGAAGAATTTGTAGCAGAAATGATATTAATTGCAATTGCAGAACATGATATCACAAAACTTATGAACACTGAAATTTCATTTGATGATTCCCCATACGACAAAGGATTCTACCCAAAAGAAAGAGTAAGAGAGTTGATACTAAGTTATTGCACTATAATATCAGAAAAAAATGGTATTGTCGAACTAAATTATATTGGAAGACCAACTTCTAATTAAATTATAATAATACAACTAACAAACAGTCAAAGTTACAAATTGTAATTTTGACTGTTTGTTGTTATTATCCATTAATATTCATATTATATTTTCCAAGATTTGCAATTAATTTTATTCTTTCTTCATCAATTTCTTCTTTAGTAAGAGTTTTATCACTAGAACCAATATTAAATCTTATAGTTATATTTTTCTTATCCTTTAATTTTTCTTCGTTTTCATATACATCAATTAAACTATATGATTTCAAATATTGCATATTTGCATCTTTTATTACTTTTTCGATTTCAAAATATGAAACATTTTTATCAACTATAATAGATAAATCAAAATCAACTGTTTGATATTTACTTATTTCTTCATATTGTATATCTAAATATTTTATTTTATCTAACATATCAATATTAATCTGGGCTACAACAATATTTGATTTTTTATTTATAGCATCTTTAATTCTTGGATTTAAAACTGAGATATATCCTAAACATTCATCTCCATACTTTACTTCATATGAATTTACTGGATGTATAAAATTATCATCAAATGTAGAGTTACATACATAGCTCAAACTTACGTGTTTGTTTATATTTGCAATATTTTCTATCATTGATTTTACTTCAAACATTAATTCTTCTTCGGTTTTTGAAATACTTGATTTTCCTATTCCTAAAACTTTATTCTCTACACAGTCTTTTCCTTTTTCCTTGTAGTCAAAGGTTCTACCAATTTCAAACACACCTATTTCGTCAAAGTTTTTAATATTTTTGTATATAGCGTATAACATAGTTGGAACCATATTATATCTTAAAGTACTATCTAATTTACTAAGTCCATTTACTATTTTTAAATTATCATGTACCTCTATACCAAGCTCACTATTTAATTTAGTATCATACCATACATAACTGTGAACCTCAGACATTCCATACTTTTGTGCAAGTAAAGTTTTAATATTATATTCTAGTTCTCTTAAACTATCTTCTTTTACAGGTTCAACCTTCCATAAATTTGTTTGTGGAACAATATTATCGTATCCATATATTCTTGAAATTTCTTCTATAATATCAGCCTTACCAGAAACATCCTTTGTTGCTCTAAAACTTGGTACTTCAATCTTAAAGTTTCCATTTTTATTTTCAATAATTTTAAAGTATAAAGATGTAAGAACTTTTTCTATCATTTCATCTGAGAAATTAACGCCAATTTTTTTGTTAATATATTCTCTTGAAATGTCTATAGTGATTACAGGATATTTATTTACATATACATCAGAAAGGCTTGAAGACACTTTAATATCATCATCTTCATCTTTTAGTACTTTTACAAATCTTTCTATTGCAAGCTTTGTAAGTTCTGGATCAAGAGTTTTTTCATATCTTGCACTAGCATCTGTTCTTAAAGCTATAGCACTTGCTGTTTTTCTTACACTTACAGCATTAAAGTTTGCAGATTCTAAGAATAATGAAGTAGTTGCATCAGTAATCTGTGTATTTTCTCCACCCATAACTCCTGCAATAGCTACTGGTTTGTTTTCGTTATATATCATAAGAGTTCCCTGTTTTAAACTCCTTTTATTTCCATCAAGTGTAACAAACTCTTCATCATTTTTTAATGTTTTTACATTTACTTTCTTAATAAATTCTTTATCAAAAGCATGCATTGGTTGACCAAGTTCAAGCATAATATAGTTTGTCATATCAACTAAAAGACTAATAGGTCTAAGTCCACAATATGTAAGTCTTGTTTTCATTTTATATGAAGATGTCTTTTTATTTACATTGTCTATAGTAAGTCCTGTATATCTATAGCAAAGATTACTATCTTCAATGTTTATATCTAATTTCTTTAAATCGTTATATTTATCTAAATTTTCTACTTCTAAAGGTTTTAGCTTTCTATTTGTAATTGCAGCAATTTCTCTTGCTATCCCATAGTGTCCCCATAAGTCAGGTCTATTTGTAAGGGATTTATTGTCAATTTCATATATTATATCATCAATAGGTATTATATTTTTTATATCTTCCCCAATGTTATATTTATCATCTAAAACCATAATTCCAGAGTTGTCGTCACTAATACCAAGTTCTTTTTCAGATAGACACATTCCAGAACTTTCATGACCTGCAATTGTTGTTTTTGTTATACTTAGACCATTAACTAAACTTCCTTCTTTAGCAAATGCAACCTTTATTCCCTCTTTTACATTAGGTGCTCCACAAATGCAATTTACTTTTTTATCTCCAATATCTACAACTAATTTATGTAGTTTCTTTGAATTTTCTACATTCTCTACAGATAAAACTTTAGCAACAACTACATCTCTTGTATTTTTTCCATATTCAATAATTCCTTCAACTTCAGCTGTAGACATTGTAAATTTATATATTAAATCCTTTATATCAATTCCATCTAAGTTTACGAAATCTCTTATCCAATTAATTGAAATAAACATATTTACCTCCCATTATTTTAATCCTATTTGTTTTAAAGCTCTTAAATCACACGAATTAAGTATTCTTAAATCGTTTATATTATATTTCATCATTGCAAGACGAGAAAGCCCAAGTCCAAATGCAAATCCTGAATATTCTTCTGGATCAATGCCTCCCATTCTAAGTACATTTGGATGTATCATACCACATGGACAAAGTTCAATCCATCCACCTTGTTTACAAACCTTACAGCCTTTTCCTTCACAATATATACATTTTATATCAAGTTCAAATCCAGGTTCAACAAATGGAAAATATCCTGGTCTTAATCTTACCTCAACATCTTTTTTGAATATTTCTGATAAAAGTGTTTTCATAAAGTATATAAGATTAGCAATAGATACGTCCTTATCTACCATCATTCCTTCCATTTGAAAGAAAGTATTTTCATGAGATGCATCTAATTCTTCATTTCTAAAACATCTACCAGGAAATATTGCTTTTAAAGGTGCACCATATTTTTTCATAATTTTATTTTGTGCAGCTGATGTTTGAGTCTTTAGTAGTTGTCCATTTTCTAGCCAAAAAGTATCTTGCATATCACGCGCTGGATGATGCTTTGGTACATTTACTGCCTCAAAGTTGTTATATTCTGTTTCAACTTCATTTCCATCTTCTACAGTAAATCCCATACTTTTAAATATATCTTCAAGTTCCCTTTGAACAACAGTTATAGGGTGAAGTGAACCAAGTTTTAAATCAGTTGGCATGCTTAGATCTATTCTTTTAGCACTATTTATTTTATCATTGTATTCTTTTTCCTTTATACTTGCCTTTTTATTCTCAATTTCTTCTTCTATTTTACTTTTTACATTATTTGCAAATGAGGCCACTTCTTTTCTTTTATCTGCTTCAACATTTTTTAAATTTTTAAGTACTTCAACAACTTTTCCCTTCTTTCCAAGGAAAGCCACTCTTAATTCTTCAATTTCATTACTATTTTTTGCAGCATTTATCTTTTCTTTTGCAGAAATTTCGATTTGTTTAATTTTATCTATCATATTTACTCCTCCTAAAAAAAGCCACTTCGTCCATATATATATAGGACGAAATGACTTTGTTATTCCGCGTTACCACCTAAATTCATTTAATAAAATTAAATGCTCTTAATACAGCTATAACAGGCTTACCTGCTTTTTCCTACTATTATTTCAAAAAAAGACCTCAAAAGTGAAATTTCAGTAAAGCTACATATACAAACTTACAGCCAAGGTTTGTATTCTCTTTAATGTATTTATCTCTACCTACTTTGCTTTGTCATAGGCTTTAATATAACTTATACTAAGATTATACAACTAAACTTTAGTATTGTCAACTTCATTGATTAAGTTTAAGAACAAAAGTGACTTCGTCACTCCACCACTAACTACTTTTTTGTAGTTAGTGGTA
>ENA-OPCU01000625-OPCU01000625.1-human-gut-metagenome-genome-assembly--contig:-NODE-625-length-12250-cov-2.710455_pt1 | contig 12250 bp, 8 predicted proteins | sample MGYA00241255_ERZ501490 | MGnify/ENA primary metagenome ERZ501490 (study PRJEB25962, sample SAMEA2042627) | human gut metagenome | biome: human gut; feature: human-associated habitat; material: faeces... | reverse complement strand
TGAGAATATAAAGAACTATCTTGATATGATAATGCCAGTGTGCCTTATGGATTCAGATAAATTGAAAGGCAGCTTTAATGTGATGGTTGATGCAGGTGAGAATTCTGAGACTGATGCATTTGAATCAGAAGAAATGTCTGACGAGAATAAGAAAGCAGTGGCAGATAAAGATTTAATGAGTCAGCCAGAAGTATCGGCAGGATATCCCTTATTAGATGAGATTCCGGAGTATGTTCCTGATGATAACGCAGCCGGCAGGATGAAGCTGACGGTTTCACAGCTTAAGGCAATGCAGGCGGAGGATGATTCAGAGGAAAATGCTTACATGGATGAATCTGTGAAGGCAGCAATTAAAATGGAAGCATATGATGAAACAAACAGCATAATTCCAAAGTTCATAAGTGGTAAGGAAGTGAAGCTTGCAGCGAATGAACGTGGTAGTGCATATCACAGGGTTATGGAGTGCCTTGATTATTCAGTGAGTGTGAACATTGAAGGAGTCAAAGCTGATATTAACAGGATGTTAGAAACTGGCAAGATGAATGAATTACAAGTGAAAAGTGTTAATCCATGGGATATCAATACATTTGTACAATCTGATACAGGAAAAAGAGCAGCCAGTGCTGTTAGAAGTGGCAAGGCAAGAAGAGAACAGCCATTTGTCTTTGAATATGAAAGCCAGCTTATACAGGGTATAATTGACTTGTATTTTGAAGAGGACGGAGAACTTGTGATTGTTGATTATAAGACGGACCGGGTTAATAAAAGTGCTGCGGGAGAACAGAATCTTGTGAAAAGGTATGCAGTTCAGCTTGATTATTATGCCAAAGCTTTAGCTCAATTGACGGGGAAACGCGTCAAAGAGAAGATAATATATTCATTTGCTTTAGAAAAGGGGATAATAATTGACTAATTTTACGAAAATTTAATAAAAACCCTTGTTTCTATTGTGCATAAGTGGTAATATGAGCTTGCTTTTGGGATACATTGTATCCAAAATGTACAATTAATTATTGCAAAAAAGAAGGAGAAGAGCTATGAAAAACAGATTAAAAAAGTTTTTAAGCGTGGCACTGGTTGCAGTTATGACATTAGCATCAGTTGTAATTACTGATATTCAGCCAGTTCATGCGGCTTCTGGCGCAATAACAGAAGCAAAAGGGTGGTTTGAGACAGCATATGTTAAGTGGACACCAGTATCAGGAGCAACTGGTTATAACGTATATGTTAAGGCTGCCAGTGCAACAGATGCAGCATATGTTCAGTTGGATGATGAACTTATAAGAAAATATCCATCATACATGAGAGCAGATGCACTTGGATTAAGAGCAGGTGACTATGTTATGAAGGTTGTTCCTGTTGTAAATGGAAAAGAGAATGCATCAGCAGCTATAGTTTCTAATACAATGACTGTATCTGCATATGACAGAAGTGGATTTACATTTTCAAGTAATTCACCAGCAAAGAATGGTGTCGGTGCATATAACAATGATGGTACATTAAAGTCAGGAGCATCTGTTCTTTATGTAACAGAAGCTAATAAGAATACAGTTAAGATGAAGATTGGCAACACTGAATATACAGGTGTAGCAGCTATTACACAGGCAATTAAGACTAAGAATAACTGCCAGCCAGTTGCTATCCGTATTATCGGTCAGGTTACATTAAGCGGACTTTCTTGCTCAGATATGAGATCAGCATATGCTATTGGCGTTAAGGGAGCAGATAACGTAACATTTGAAGGTGTTGGTGATGATGCTACATTATATACAGCAGGTGTTGCAGCATTCCAGTCAAGCAGCATTGAAGTAAGAAATCTTGGCCTTATGAACTGGGGCGGTGGAAAAGATGGAGATGGTATAACTCTTAAGCAGTCACTTGGTGTATGGGTACATAATAATGATGTGTTCTATGGCGATGCTGGTTCAGATGGTGATCAGGCTAAGGGCGATGGCTCTATGGATTTAAAGGATAATTCACAGTATGTAACAATTTCTTACAACCATTTCTGGGATTCTGGAAAGATGTCACTTTGTGGTATGAAGTCAGAGTCAGGCGAGAACTGGATTACATATCACCATAACTGGTTTGATCATTCTGATTCACGTCATCCACGTATCAGAACAATGTCAGTTCATGTATACAACAACTACTATGATGGCAATGCTAAGTATGGCGTTGGTGCAGCTAAGGATAGTGAGGCATTTGTAGAAGCTAACTACTTCAGAAATTGTCCATACCCAATGCTCAGCTCAATGCAGGGTAGTGATGTTCTTGCTGATGGCATATTCTCAGGCGAGAATGGTGGTGTCATCAAGGCATACAACAACTATATGGAAGGTCAGAAGTCTGTTATATATGCTAATTCAGATGCTGGTACAACAACTGCAAGTGCAACTGATTTCGATGCATATCTTGCAACAGCAAGAAATGAGAAGGTACCTTCTACATATAAAGCTAAGCAGGGTGGAAAAGTATACTCTAACTTTGATACTACTGTTGATTTAGGCGTTAAGGAATCAGCAATTGATAATCCTGCAGATGTTCCATCAATCGTAAAATCTGAAGCAGGACGTCTTGCTGGAGGAGACTTCAAGTGGACATTTGATAACAGTGTTGATGATGCAAGCTATTCACTTAACACAGCATTAAAGACAGCACTTAACAATTACAAGACATCTCTTGTATCTGTAGGTGGTGGCAGCACATCAGGCGAATCACATACACATAATTATGTAGGTGTTGTAACTAAGGAAGCAACAGAAACAGAAGAAGGTTTAATGACATATACATGTAGTATATGTGGAGATACTTATACAGAAGTTATTCCTAAGAAGGGCTCAACAGATACACCAGATGTACCAGCCCCATCAGAGGGAAGCTATGTACAGAACTTCACAGCAGATGGAAAGACAAGTAATTTCTATGCAATAACAGGTAATCTTGCAACTAATAAGGGCACAGTAACATATAATGGACTTACACTTACACAGTGTCTTAAGATAGAATCAGCAACAAATATTAAGTTTACTGCTACAGCAAAGGGTAAACTTACACTTGTATTTGCAGAAGCAAGTAAGTCTATAAAGGTAAATGGTACAAAGTATGCATCTGATTCAAATGGTATTGTATCAGTAGATGTTAACGCTGGAAGTGTAGAGATAACAAAGGGAGATACAATGAATCTCTTCTATATGGTATATACACCAGATGGAACAACAGAAGAGACACATACACATAACTATGTATCAAAAGTAACAAAGGAAGCAACATGTACAGAGGCAGGAGTGCTTACATATACATGTACATCTACAACAGGAACATGTGACAAGAAGACATACACAGAAGCAATCCCAGCAACTGGACATAAGTTCAGCACAGAGTGGACAATTGATGTAGCTCCAACAGATACAACACCAGGAAGCAAGAGCCATCATTGTACAGTATGTGATGCAAAGACAGATGTAACAGAGATACCAGCAACAGGACCTGTTAAGAATGGCTTCTTAAAGGATACAGATGGAGTATGGCGTTACTATGCAGATGGTAAGGTTGATACAACATATACAAGACTTGCAAGAAATGAGTGGGGCTGGTTCTATGTAAATTGTGGAGTTATTGATAGAACATACACAGGCCTTGCAGATAATGAGTGGGGTACATGGTATGTAAAGGACGGTATGCTTGACAGAAGTTATACAGGTCTTGTAAAGAATGGTTCAGACTGGGTATATGTAAAGGATGGTCTTCGTGACACAACATATACAGGCCTTGCAAAGAACGAGTGGGGTTGGTTCTATGTAAAAGACGGAGTATATGATAGTACATATACAGGTCTTGCAAAGAATGACTGGGGCTGGTTCTATGTAAAGGATGGAGCATTGGATAAAACATACACAGGATTAGCATCTAATCAGTGGGGAACATGGTATATCCAGAACGGATTCCTTAACAGAGACTTTAGTGGTAAAGTAGTTGTTAATGGCGTAACATACAATATCGAATATGGTCTTGTTAAATAATATTTAAAATAATAATGAAAGCTTTATTATTATAATGACAATCACCCATAACATTGATTATTTAATGTTATGGGTGATTTGTTATGATTATTTATGATATTTATAAGCTAAATAATGAATAAAAAAGGAATATGATGGAGAGAAAAGTGAGAGAACGAAAATATTATCTTCATATATGTGGAGTTAAAGATAAACATGCAGGAAGTAAAGCAGTAGACGATTGTCAGTGTATTTTGGAAAGAAACGGTTATAAACCGATAATTATATATAGAGAAAACAATAAAAGCGATTTTTTTAAAAAACTTGATAGATATTATAGATATTTAAAGGTTTTCTTCATAAAAAGAAATTCAACATTAGTTATTCAACATCCTTTGCCAATGCCAAGCTTTTATCTAAAGATGTTGTCAATTATAAAAGAAAAGCATAATGTTCGTCTGGTATATCTGATTCATGATCTGGATTCTTTGAGAAAAATAAGATTGGATGATATTGAACTTGTACAGAAAAGAGATACAATGATGTATCAGAATGCAGATGTTATAATTTCGCATAATGGCAGTATGAAAAAATATCTTGTTGAAAAATGTGGTATCAGTGGAGATAAGATAATTGAATTAGGAATATTTGATTATCTGCTTGGAGATATGAATAGAGATTCTGTATCAAAAGAAGAATGGACAGAGAATAGTACCAGTAAAGTAGTAATTGCCGGTAATCTGGCAAAGGAAAAAAGTGGATATATATACAAGCTTATAGATCAGAACAATGAATCTCTGAAATTTAATTTATATGGAGTTAGTTACAGTGGAAAAGAAACTAATAAAAGCTGCACATATAAAGGGGCATTCAGTCCAGAAGAACTTCCGATGAAAATGGAAGGAGATTATGGCCTTGTATGGGATGGCGCAGAGTTAAATTGTTGTGCGGGTACAGTAGGTGAATATCTGAAGTATAACAATCCTCATAAGGTATCGTTATATATTGCATCAGAGATGCCGATTATTATATGGGAAAAAGCCGCACTTGCAAAGTTTGTGAAAGATAACAATATTGGTATAACAGTAAGCAGCTTATATGAATTACCAGAAGTTTTGAGTAAGGTTACAAAACAGGAATATCAGATGTATAAATATAATCTATCAAGGTTAAGTGCTGATGTAAAGAATGGAAAATATCTTACAGAGGCACTTTCAAAAATATGATTTCTATAAAATTATGGCGGGAGTAAAAATGAAGACGGATAATAATCAGAAAATTAAAATAATTGTAGCTTCTCATAAGAAATACAGAATGCCAGAAGAAGATATGTATGTACCGGTACAGGTTGGTGCTAACGGACGTAAAGATATTGGAATGTTAAGAGATGACTCTGGTGATAATATATCAGAGAAGAATCCCAATTATTGTGAACTTACAGGATTGTACTGGGCATGGAAGAATGAGACTTATGATGTCCTTGGAATGGTACATTACCGAAGATTCTTTGTAGAAAAGAAGAAAAAGAATAAGTGGGGAGCAATAGCCACAAGAAAACAGATACAGAAAAGATTGAATAAATCGGACATAATTCTTCCTAAGAAAAGAAATTATTTTATTGAAACCAATTATAGCCAGTATTGTCATGCTCACAATGCTATTGACCTTGATACAACAAGAGTGATTATAGAAGAAAAGTATCCTGAATATCTTCCTGAATTTGACAGACAGATGAAGAAGACAAAGGGACATAAGTTCAATATGTTTATAATGAAGCGGTACGCAGTTGATGAATATTGTGAATGGCTTTTTGATATATTATTTGAACTAGAAAAGAGACTTGATATATCCAATTATTCATTAAAAGATTCAAGAGTATTTGGATATGTAAGTGAAAGACTTTTGGATGTGTGGCTTTATACTAAAGGTTACAGTTATACAGAGATGCCAGTGCTGTTCATGGAAAATCAGCATTTTATAAAGAAGATTACTAAATTCATGCTTAGAAAATTCAATATTAAATGTGAATAGGAGTTTATATGAGTCAGTTAGATAGATTTATAAAGAAAACAGGAGAATTATATCAGATAAACAATAAATCTGAATATTATCAGTTTGGGTTTAAAGAATTTGGACCCCTTCTTTATGGGTTCACTAAGTGGCTCAGAAAACAATTTGATGATATAAATATAAAAAAGGTATTTTTCTTCTCAAGGGATGGATTCATGATGAAGAAAGCTTTTGATACATTCAGTCAGAATGATACTATAACAAGTACTTATACGTATTTTTCGAGAAAGAGTCTGAGACAGTCACTTTTCTGGAACTGCAATGATTATTATGAGTCGTTACAATATCTGTCATCAATGAGATACATCAGTACAAAAGGTATTCTTGAATATTATGGATTTGATGAAGAGGAAGTGCTTGATATTATTAAAGAGTACGATCTTGACGTAGAACACGTATATGTTGCCAAAGAATTATCGATAGCTAAAGATATAGAAAAGTTGTACAATTCTTTAAAGAATAGAATATATGAAAAATCATATGCCTCATATCAGGTACTGGTCAGATATCTTGAGCAGATAGATATGAGCGGAGATTGTGCAATCGTAGACATTGGATGGAACGGAAGTATGCAGTTTTATCTGGAAAAGGTGCTGGATATATATCAATTCAGAGGTAATATATGCGGATTCTATATGGGGATTAATACTTTATACCCAGTGAAAGGTAAGACATACGGTTATCTGTATAACAATGAAGATGGTTCATTAAGAAAAAAGGTATTATGTTCACTTGGAGTATGGGAAAAGCTTTTTCAGAGTATGGAAGGCTCATCTGTTGGATATATAGTTAATGAACATAATCAGGTTGAGCCAGTGAAGGGGCAGTATGAATATGCAGGTGATGTTGACTGTATGAATAATATACAGGAATGGCAGCAGGGAGCTATGGATTTCTTAACTGCGTGTCAGGAACAGAATCAGTATATTCCTGATATAGCTGATGATAGAGAATGGGCGAAATCAATACTTAAGTTCGGACAATATCCGTCTAAGAAGGATACGGAATTATTCAGATTCTTTTATATTGATGATGATGGAAAACAGTTTTTTACAGCAAGGAAGAAACTTCATCAGTATAAGTTGAAAGAGTTTATGCATGATTTGAGTAACAGCCCCTGGAAAACAGGATTTATGAAATCAGTATTTGTAATTCCGTTCCCATATTATGTTATTTACAGGATATTAAGAAGATGATTAGATTTATAGAAGATTATATGTTAAAGAAATATGATGTAATATCGTTTGATATATTTGATACGCTGATTGAAAGAACATGCTCTGTACCTGCAGATATATTTGAACTGACAGGTGAGGCGGTTCTTGGAAAAGATAAAGCAATACAATTCCGGGCAGACAGGATAGAAGCAGAGCATAATGCCAGACATAAAAAGACAGGTGGAGAGGTCAATATATCTGATATATATAATGAACTTGATAGTGCATATGCAGCATTTTCACAGCAGCTTATGGCTGAAGAACAGAGACAGGAGATAGTTAACTGCAAAAAGAAAGAATCAATGTATGGATTTTTTCAGAAATGTGTTGCATCAGATAAGTGTGTGATATTAGTGTCTGATATGTACCTTCCTGAACAGGTTATTATAAAAATGCTTGAAAAATGCGGGATAGCGGGATACGACGATATATATATATCAAACTGTTATAATTCTAATAAACTTACAGGTAAGCTGTTTGAGCTGGTGATGGATGAACGAGGAACAGACAGAAAGAAGATAATTCATATTGGAGACAGTGTTAAAGCAGATTACATAGGAGCCAGAAAAGCAGGCATCCGAAGCATATTGATAGGAAGGAAAAACCGCTTAAAAAGGCAGTTGAATTCAAAGTAATGTACAGAGTATTAGAAGTTAATGTTGATGATACAGGATATGGCGGAGTGTTTTCTCTTGTGAAGGGTGTGATTGCACAGAAACAGCAGGGAGAATGCATTGATATTGCTGCCATTGAAAAGTTTGAGAATCAGAGCAATATAGATGATTTGAATAAATATGGCTGTAAGGTTAATTATATAGGTTTTACAGGTAATAAGATATTTAAGCAGTTTGTCTGCTTTAATAATCTAAGAAAACTTATAAAGAAAGAAAAATACGACTGTGTACATATTCATGCGGATGTTGCTAATAAATTATTGGTTTCAGGACTGGCTTCGAAAACAGCCGGGGTTAAGAAAATAATATTACATTCACATGCGGCAGGCGTTGATGGCAATCACAGGAAATTAAAGGTTTTCATGCATAAAGGATGCAGAGGCTTGCTTAAAGCTATAGGTACTGATTATGTGGCATGTTCTGATCTTGCAGCACATTGGATGTTTCCTGGTGTACCTGAAAAGTACATAACTATAATTAAGAATGGTGTTGATCTGGACAGATTCAGATATAATGAAGATAGCAGGCAGGAAGTGAGACGAGAGCTTGGATTAAAGAATGAGAAACTTATAGGCCATGTAGGAAGATTTGCTTATCAGAAAAATCATGAGTATCTGATAGATATATTTGCAAGATTATGTGGTACAAGAGATGACGTCAGATTACTGCTTGTAGGAGAGGGCGAGCTTGAACAGAATATAAAAGATAAAGTTAATAATCTTGGACTGCAGGACAAAGTAATCTTCTATGGTACGACAGATGCACCACAGAAGATATTCAGTGCAATTGATATATTTGCTCTCCCATCTAATTTCGAGGGGCTTCCTATTGTCGGAGTTGAGGCTCAGGCATCTGGACTTCCAGTTGTATTCTCAGACAGAATTACAAGAGAGGCTGCAATACTGGACAATGTAAGATACATAGCTATAGATGATGCTCATATATCTGAGTGGTGTTCTTCAATAGAAGAATTCCTTACAATACAGAGAAAAGACACATATGACGATATGAAAAGGGCAGGATTTGGTATACAAGATACAAGAAATAGTTTTTATAAGCTTTATAAGAAAGAGGAACTTATATGATATACATAGCAGCACACAAGAAGTTTAATGTTCCACAGCTTGATAATTATGCAGTATTACAGGTTGGAGCACAGGGCAAAGAGAATCTTGGATATCTTCAGGATAATACAGGAGATAATATTTCATATAAGAATCCTAATTTCTGTGAGCTTACAGGTTTATACTGGATATGGAAGAACTGCGATGATGAATACAAAGGACTTGTTCATTACAGAAGATATTTTGGGAAAAGCAATTTAAGCAGCAAGCCAGAAGATATATATACATATCAGAAAATGCTTCAGTTACTTGATGGCAGCGATATTGTCCTTCCGTATGTTGAATGTTTTAAGATGAACGCAAGAGAAGAGATATTATCACAATGCTGTACAGAAGAGATATATGAACAGCTGGAGATGGTTATAGATAAGTTATATCCGGAATACAGAGCAGATTTCGATAAGTTTTTTGCTGGTAATAAGGCTGTGCTTTTTAATATGATATTCTGTAAGGCAGAAGTTTTTGATGATTATTGCCAGTGGTTGTTTGATGTTCTTTTTGAACTTGAAAAATCAGTGGATTTATCAGTGTTAAATGCATACCAGCAGAGATTATATGGCTTCCTGTCGGAGCGATTACTTAACGTCTGGATAATGCATAATAAGTTAAATGTTGTAAATACTCCTGTTATTAATGTTGAAATGAGTGGATTTAATAAAGTAAGATTAATAAGGAGAAGAATTACAAACAGAATCAGATACGCGATATTTGCAGGAGGGAGGTAATCTGATTTGATATATCTAGCGGCAGCAGTTTTTGCCATACTTGTCAGTTGTTGTATAACAGGAAGAGAAGGAGCAAGATGTGGTGAATTCTATAAAGATAAGAATGGCTGGGGAATTGCGTTTGATAAAACAGAAGTCAGAAACAGATTCTTTTTATATCTGAGTGCATTGCCTTTATTTCTGATATCAGCACTCAGATTCGGAATAGGAACGGATTACTTTTATACATATTATCCTGGATTCAGAGTGATTGCCAATGGTGGACATATGCATTTTGAATTACTATTCCACTGGCTTGTAAAATTTATTGCAATTTTTACGCATGATCCTCAATGGCTGTTTGTAGTAACATCATTTTTATTTATATTTATAGTTTATAATAATATATATAGAATTTCGAAAAATATACCCATGGCACTGGTCGTTTTCTTTTTGTCATATGTGTACTTTATTTCATTGAATAATATAAGACAGGCATTAGCATCAGCATTTATTCTTATTGCAATAAGATGTCTTATTGAAGATAAAGTGTGGAAATATATATTTTTCTGTATAGTAGCAGGTTTAATACATCAGGTCGCTTTTATTTCGCTGGCGTTCATAATTGTTAAGATAAAGAAGATAAATATATCTGTATGGTGGCAGATGGTTGGCACAGCAATTGGAATGGTACTTATTAGATTTGGTGCGAAATATATTATAAAATTAATAAGTATCATACCAAGACTCAATCTGTATTTTAATCTGGAAGAACTTTTAAAATATACAAACAGGACAATTTCAACTAAATTCATATTGTTAAATATTGTGATATTCTTAATGTATTTAATAATTGAACAGACAGAAGATGGTTTTGTAGCTGATACAGACTGGAAGATTTCCAAGTGGGCACAGACATTTTATCTGTTGATATGTGCAGCAGATGGAATTGTTCCGGCAACGTATAGAACCTTGAGAGTTATTATATTTCTTCAGTATATAACAGTTCCGAATGCGATAGAGCATTGTAAAAATGAAAAACATAAATATATATATTATATATGCGTTGTGTGTATATTTGCTCTGATGTTCCTGGAACTATATTCCGCAGGTTCGGAGCAGGTGTTTCCATATGTATCAATATTCGACGTGTAGAATGGAGAATAGTTATTATATGAAAGATTTGGTAAGTATTATAGTACCTGTTTACAATGTCCAGAAATATCTTGATAAATGTATAGAGTCAATGCTGAAACAGACATATACCAATATAGAGATAGTTCTTGTTGATGATGGCTCGACGGATGGAAGTGCATCAATATGTGATAAATATGCAGCAGATGATGAAAGAGTTGTGGTTGTCCATAAAAAAAATGGTGGGCAGTCGGATGCAAGAAACGTCGGACTTGAGAAAAGTACAGGTGAATATATATGCTGGGTTGATGGTGACGATTGCATAGAAGAGAATATGATAGAGCTTCTGCATAAGAATCTTGTGGATAATAATGCAGATATATCTATATGTAATTATCATTCAAGATATGAAAGTGATAACAGAAAATGTAAAGACATAACTGTAAAAGATGGAATATGGACCAGAGCGGATTTCTGGAATAATTATTATAATGAGAACCAGTATTACTGTGTTGTGTTATGGAATAAGATGTTTAAAAAGAGTCTTTTTATGGATATTTATTTTCCAGTTGGAAGAATATCAGAAGATGCATGGGTTATGGGAAAGGTTGTCAGCAATGCAGAAACAATATATGCTTCAGATGCAGACTGCTATGAGTATACGATACGAAGAGGCAGCAGTATGCAGACAAGTATGGTAGTAAGCTGGTTGTCTGCAGTTGAAGCCTGCATTGAAAGAACGTCATATTTTGAAGAAGAAAAAGATTATATTAATCTCAATAAGAACATGGCTTATATAATAAGAACTATGGTGAATTCAAAGAAAAATGCCGCGTTCACAGAAGTTAGTGATTTATATAAGAAAGATAAATGTAATGTGAAAAATGTTTACAAGAAATACAGGAAATTATTAAGCAGCAAAACAAAGTTTCAGTATATGATTTTTATGGTGAGTGAGAAATTGTATGGAAGGCTGATGAAAGCATGATTGTAAACCCATTGCATAATCCCCAAACATGTTATATAATATAATGACATATGAGATTATATTGCTACGAAGAGCCAATAGGAGGATATGATGACAAGAACATACGCTGTTAAGTATAAGAGTAAATCAAAGATGTTAACAACACCTGAGCAGGTTGCCCAGACTGAGGAAGATATCAAGGCTTTAGAACTTGTTAAGGACGCAGTTATTAAGGAAGACGGACAGGTTGTTTCTGTTGAGGTTGAGAATGAGGAAGATTTCGAACCAGTTATGGACAGAGTAGTCAACATTTTCAGAAGAATTGATGACAAGTCTGAGGTTTCATACAAGTTCGGTCT
>ENA-OPCU01000624-OPCU01000624.1-human-gut-metagenome-genome-assembly--contig:-NODE-624-length-12252-cov-2.940805_pt1 | contig 12252 bp, 10 predicted proteins | sample MGYA00241255_ERZ501490 | MGnify/ENA primary metagenome ERZ501490 (study PRJEB25962, sample SAMEA2042627) | human gut metagenome | biome: human gut; feature: human-associated habitat; material: faeces... | reverse complement strand
TCAACAAATACAATTTTACACCTTACTGCAATTGCTCATGCGGCAGGCCACGATATCGACCTTGCCGAGCTTGACGCTTATGGCAGAAAAACGCCTCAAATTTGTAAGCTTAACCCTGCTTCATCTGTATTTATTACAGACCTCAACGACGTTGGCGGTATTCAGGCAGTTGTTAAGGAGCTTGCAAGAGGCGGTATGATTAATACAGATGCACTTACGGTAAACGGCACTGTTGCTGACAGAATTGCAAAAGCACCTGACGCTGACGGAGTAATCATTCGTAAGCTTGAAAATCCGTTCTCGGCAGACGGCGGTATCGCAGTTCTTACAGGTAATCTTGCAAAGGACGGCGCAGTAGTTAAAAAAGGCGCTGTTGCACCTGAAATGATGCAGCATAAGGGTCCGGCTAAGTGCTACAACAGTGAGGAAGAAGCTATTGCTGCTATTACAGGCGGCAAGGTTGTTGCAGGCGACGTTGTAGTTATTCGTTATGAAGGCCCTAAAGGCGGCCCGGGTATGAGAGAAATGCTTTCTCCTACATCTGCTATTATCGGTATGGGTCTCGGCTCATCTGTTGCGCTTCTTACTGACGGTCGTTTCTCAGGCGCTACAAGAGGTGCATCAATCGGTCACATAAGTCCTGAGGCAGCTATGGGCGGAACTATCGCTCTTGTTGAGGACGGCGACGAGATTGAAATTGATATCCCTGCTCGTGTTCTTAAGGTTAATGTTTCAGACGAAGTATTAGCCCAAAGAAAGGCTAAGTGGCAGCCTCCTGTTCAAAATCTTACAGGATATCTTAAGCGCTATGCTCAGCATGTAACAAGCGGTGCACAAGGTGCGGTATTTGACGATTAATCGGAGCTTTATATATGGAAAATATGAATGAGAAGAGTGAAAAAAAGCATTCGCACCGTCAAAAATCACCAAATGATTTTGCAAAGACGGTAGTTATATTTGTTTGCGTTGAATTGATTGTTGTTGTGGGAGCAATTATCGGTGTTAATAAAACTGCGTGTAATGCAGTCCATAAGCTTGAGGCGGCTATGCCAAAAAGCGTAATGGATTTGCAAATTAATCCAAATCAAGACACTTATGTTTCATTAGACAGCAAAGAACTTGATTATGGGAGTTTTGTTGCCGATATCATTGTTGAAAAAAGAGGAATTGAAGCGCCTGTTTACTACGGCCTTAACCGTGTATCGCTCAGATACGGTGCAGGTGTTTCGATTGACGAAAATGCAAACGCTTTTGGCGACAATGCCAATACGTTTATCGCCGCTTATGACGAAACATATTTCAAATCGCTTAAATATGTCAAGTCGGGCGATAAAGTTAAGGTTAAAACGGCTGATAAAACAATAATCTATAAGGCTGTTGACGTCTTTGTCGGTGACGAGGGTGACAGCAGAGTTAAGAATTATAAAAACAACTTGATTTTATACAGTATTTTTTCCGATTACGGTGAAAACAGCGGCAAGTGCTTTTATGTCATTTGCGAAAAAACAGGCGAGGAGGTAAATGCGAAATGAGCAGAAAACTCCACGACACCAAAAATGATTTTAAAAGCAGAAATATTCTTGCATTTTGCCTGTTTGTTGTGCTTGGAATTTTAAGCGTGGCATGCGTAACAAAGGCTGTTTTGTTAAACGGAAGTGTAGTCCAAAATCAATTTACGGATTATAATGTTACGTCGGTCTTTAGGCAGGATTTGATTGATTATACAAGTGACAGCTTTATCAAAAACGGGCTTGACAGCAGTAATGTTTCAAATGTTATTACGCAAGCCAAGGCTGAGAAAATAATAAGCTCGTTTGCAGCAGGTCGGTTTAGGGCTAAGGCAGGGTATACGTCTAAGTCATATTCTTCCGACGTTGACTCTCTTATGAACGATATAAAACCAGAGCTTGAGGAGCAAATCAGCGCCTCAGGATTTGAAAAAAATGAGAACGTTCAAAATGCACAGCTTGAAAAAATAAGAAGCTTTATTGATAATTCTTTAAAACTTCCTAAAACAAAACTAATTGAAACAGCTATGAATATGGGCAAGATTGCGGCTGATATTTTCCTTGTTGTTGCGATTTTCTTAACTCTTATATTTGGCGCAATGCTTTATTTTACAGGCAATACTAAGTACAGAAGCATCAGAAGTCTCGGTGCGGCATTTTGCGCATCTTCAATTGGGGACTTGATTGTTTCGTTAATTGCTGTTATAATTTTGAGCGTGAAATCTATAGATATTTTTCCTGCATTTCTCAAAAGTGCACTTGATAATTATATTTATACCGCTGTCGGTGCAATTGCCATATGCGGCGCAGTGCTTCTTTTGATATCATTGGCGCTTCTCGCAATAAGCTGGAAGCTTAAGCGTGAAAATTAATTTTTACGCAAAGAATAATAGGGTGGTGTTTAAATGGATAATGATGTTGCAATTAACGTAGAAAACGTTACAATGTCGTTTATTCTTAATAAGGAAAAGGTGGACAACCTTAAGGAATACGCTATTAAGCTTATTACGGGAAAGCTTGAATATAATAAGTTTGATGCCTTAAAGGATATTAGTTTTCAGGTTAAAAAGGGCGAGCATCTTGCTATTATGGGCCTTAACGGTGCCGGCAAAAGTACCCTTTTAAAAACAATTGTAGGAGTTTATAAACCGACTAAGGGTAAAATTGAGAAGCAGGGCGTTATTGCTCCTCTTCTTGAGCTTGGCGCAGGTTTTGACGGCAATTATTCCGGAAGAGAAAATATTTTCCTTTACGGTGCTATCTTGGGCTATTCAAGAGAATTCATTCAATCTAAGTATGATGAAATTGTTGAATTTTCCGAACTCGGCGATTTTATTGAAGTTCCGGTTAAAAACTATTCAAGCGGTATGAGAGCACGTCTCGGATTTTCAATCGCAACTGCTGTTGAGCCTGATGTTCTCATTCTTGATGAAGTTCTTTCAGTCGGTGACGCAGGTTTTAGAAAGAAGAGCCTTGCAAAAGTTCAATCTCTTTTTGAAAGCGGAGTAACTGTTCTTTTTGTATCTCACAGTATTGACCAGGTTATGGCAATTTGCGATACGGCAATTCTTCTTGACCACGGCAAGATTATTTCCCAAGGTCCTGTTGAAGAAGTAACGAAGGTTTATGAGGAAAAGGTATCGCATCCTAAGAAAAAGAAAAAACTTTAAAACTGTTAATATAGCGACTTGAACAATTGTGTTTGAGTCGCTTATTTTTTTCGGAATTTGTGAAAAATATACATTATCAACAATATGTAATAGAAAATGTTGAAAAAATATGGTATAATATACATATAAATAACATAATATTATTTATTTAAAAATTGCAAAATATATTTATTCAAGTGGGGTTTAAATGAAACGATTTATTTGTTTAGTCTTGGCTTTTGTAATTTTTTTCGGCATCTGTGGGATAATTGCGCCTGACATAAATAATATTTATAAGCTCAAAGAAGCGGACTCATTTGCCGAACAAGTAAATGTGCTTGTTAAACAATACGAAAGCAGGCAGGATACTCAAAACAGGCTTATTGTAAATTCAAATAAAATTAAGGAAAGCTATGGTGCAGTTAAGGTGATTAAGGCGCATGGCTTTCAAGTTATGCAGTTTAAAGATTATGAGAGTGCAGAGAGTGCGAAAAGCAGCATTGAAAAGCTCGGCGTTGCATGTGACAGAGACGATTTTGCCTATACTCAGGCAATCAAAAAAGCACCGAGCACAAAGGATTTATGGGCATCGCAAATCACGCAGTCAGACGTTACAATGAATTATCTTGCCACGACCGGAAAAACGTATAATGATGTTACCGTTGCGGTTATGGACACGGGGATTAATGATGCTCACAAGTCTTTTGACGGCAGATTGATTGAGTGTAATAAAAATTTCAGCTCTTCAGGAAGTATGAACAGTTCGTCAGACGACAGCGGTCACGGCACGAGTGTGGCAGGTGTAATTGCGCTTAATACGCTTGATAACGTTAAAATCAAGCCTTATAAAACATTTGATAAAGAGGGCAAGTGTACCAATTCTCAAATTGTGGCAACGCTTAACTATATTTTGAACGAGAAAAAATTGCCTGATATCATTAATATGAGCTTTTCCGTTCAGTCAATTTCAAGCAGTGTCACCCGTGACAGTTTAACTCGTAATTTGATTTCAAAAGGTGTTACAATAATCACCTCGGCAGGCAATAACGCAGTTAATGCCAAATTCTATTATCCTGCCAATATCGGCGAAGTTATTACTGTTTCATCTTCTAATAAAAAGAATGAAAGGGCAGAATTCTCAAATTACGGCAAGTGCGTTGATATTGCCGCTCCGGGTGTCGGAGTTTATACTTGCGAACTTGACGGCACATATTCTTATGAAAACGGAACGTCATTTTCCGCCCCGTTCGTATCTGCCGCTGCCGCAACTGTTTTAATGCAAAAGAGCGGTCTTGACTGCAATAAGATTAAAAAAACAATATGCGATGAAGCGGTACCTGTTTATATTAAAAATTATCAGGTTGAATGGTGCGGTGCGGGAATAGTTAATTTTTCGGGTCTTATTTACGGCGAAAAAGCGATTGCTCCTTCGTTTGGCACACCTCAGGGAAAATATAACGAGCCGTTTAAGCTTGAAATAAAAGCAGCTAACAATGAAAAAATAATGTATACGACGGATAACACCGTTCCCTCATCCAATAACGGTTTTGAATATACAAAACCTATTGATATTGACGAAAGCACGCACGTTATTGCCGTTGCATATAACAATATGAAGAAAAGCAAATACGTCGCATCTACTTATGAACTTGTTTATGAAAGTGACGGCAATGATTTTGATATTACGCAGGACGGTGTAATTATAAGTTATAAGGGAAATAAAACAAGCATAATCATCCCTTCTCAAATAAACGGTATAACGGTTACGGCAATAGGTGATAATGTATTTAACGGCTCAAATGTAAAAAGCGTAACCTTGCCTTGCAGTGTCACCTCGATAGGCGTAAGTGCTTTTGCAAACAGTAAGCTTTCGTCAATTTCAGGCGATGGTGTAACAGTCCTTGATAACGGCGCTTTTGAAAACTGCTCGTCGCTTGTCACCGTCGATACTCCCGCCGTGGAATATATCGGCAACAGATGCTTTAAAAATTGCAGTAGGCTTACAAGTATAGATTTCAGCCAAAATGTTAGTGAAATCGGCGCCGCCGCATTTGCATTTACTTCTCTTTCAACTGCGGATTTTCGCAATGCAACTATAGGAAGCTCAGCATTCGAGGGCAGTAAGGTGGTTGTTGCAAGGCTTGACAAGGCGGAAAGTTTGGAACGAACGTTTTGCGAATGTGAATTTTTAAACAGTATTACTGCTCCGAATTTAAAATATATCGGTGATTTTGCATTTTATAATTGCAAATCACTAAACAGTGTTAATATAAGCAAGGTTGAAAGTGTATTAAACTATGCTTTTTCAAAATCGGCAATTAAAACTGCTGATTTGCCAAAGTGCAGTTATATCGGAAATGCGGTGTTTAGCAGATGCGATGATTTATACAGCGTGAATATCCCTTTGGTAACAAAAATAATGCCGGAGGAATTTACATATTGCGTTTCGCTTCAAAAAATAAATATGCCAAGTGTTGAGGCTTTTGACGATATATCTAAGGAATATTTTACGGATTGCGCCTCACTTGAGGGCTTGTATCTTCCTAAAAGTGTCAATTTGCCGTCGATTACTTGGTCGTCATCTATGCAAAGCAGTATGCTTTTCGGCAAAAGGGCTCAGCTTTCTTATATTTTTGCACCGAAGGCACAGAAAATCGCAAACAGCGAAAATTCACCGTTTATGTATAAATGCACAAAACTTGAATATGTATTTTTAACAAGTGTCAAATCGCTTGATTATATGGAAAGCGCAAACGGTGCTGTTTGGTATTTTGGCTCTAAAATCAAAAATTTACCCGCCAATATCAATTTTGACGGCTCAATTGTAATTGCTCCTGCTTCAAGTTATGCAATCGAATGGGCAAAGTCAAACGGTTTAAGCTTTGTCGAAAGTGCAAATATTACATGCACATCAATTTCCGCAAATAAAATAAGCTATGAGGCTTTGGGAAATGAATATACCTTGCCGCTAAATTATGTGAAATCGCTTTGGGATACAAGCTTTGTTAATACAAAAAAGAGTGATGAAACAGTTTCGGCACTTCTTGATTTTAACAATGATAATACGGTTAACGCAAAGGATTTTGCAATACTTAACAGGCAATAAAAATGCACCTGCGCAAAAAGCGTATGTGCTGATTTTTTTATAAAATTGAATTTTAATACGCTAACGTAAAATAGCAAATGCAAGGTCAATTGCTCCGCCTAAAACTTTACTTGTTTTTTTCATATTTAATGTTTCGGCAAACCAAAGAAGAATAAGCGCAACAAGAATTGCTATAACCAATGTTCTTTCTGTCATAATTTCCGACCTCCCTGTTAATAATATTATATACTATTTATCTAAAAAATCAAGCAATTTTATACAACTTAAACATATTTGAAAAAATGCAAAAAATTCGTTGAAATTAGAAAGAAATTGATTTATAATACTACTTAATCTTTTATATAATGGGGGAATATAGGTGAGTCCGATTTTATTAGATTTAGTGGCTGACAGAAGCGCTACTTTCACCGCTACGGTTATTATTGCCGGTGCCGGTATCGTATTCTTAATGCTTGTGCTTTTAATTATTATTTTCTATTTATTCGGAAAAGTTGTTTCAAGCGCAGAAGCAAAGGCTAAAAAAGGCAAAACCAATAAAATAACCAAGAGTGAACAAAAGCTTCCTACTCCGGCACCTGCTAAAAAGGCAAGTGCTCCTGCTCCTCAAGTTGAGGCAGGCATCAGCGGTGAAGTCGTTGCGGCTATTGCGGCTGCCGTTGCTGTAAGCGAAGGTGAGGGTGCTGTTGTTAAATCAATTCGCAGGGTCAATGTTGTGAACGTTAGGGGCAGAAATCCTTGGGCTAATGCCGCAGTTTACGACAACACAAGACCGTTTTAGGAGGCAGTAGATAATGGAAATTTTACAAGGTGTTTGGGAAGTAATTGTCAGCATCTTCACAAACTCGGGATATGCTTATTTCTTTACTGCTGACGGTGGATATAAGAATGCGATTATGCTTTTGGTAGCATTTGTATTTCTTTATTTAGGTATTAAAAAAGGCTTTGAGCCGCTTCTTATGGTTCCTATCGCATTTGGTATGCTTCTTGCAAATATACCTGAGGCAAACTTAGCGGTACAGTATCATGATCTTGACGGTTTCAGAGATTTGCTTGCAGGCAGAGGCGAATTTGTCGGTTGCACACCCGGACTTATGGACTTCCTTTACTTTGGTGTTAAAGCCGGTGTTTATCCGCCGCTTATTTTCCTTGGTATAGGTGCTATGACTGACTTTGCACCGCTTATTGCAAATCCAAGTTCATTTATTCTTGGTGCTGCTGCTCAGCTTGGTATTTTCTTTACTTACCTCGGCGCTATCCTTTTAGGTTTTGCACCTAACGAGGCAGGCTCAATCGCTATTATCGGCGGTGCTGACGGTCCTACGGCTATTTTCGTAACCACAAAACTTGCTCCGCATCTTTTAGGTTCAATCGCTATTGCAGCATATTCATATATGGCGCTCGTTCCTATTATTCAGCCGCCTATTATGAAATTTCTTACAACAAAGAAAGAGCGTTCTGTAGTTATGGAACAGCTTCGTCCTGTATCTAAACTTGAGAAGATTATGTTCCCTGTAATTGTTGTAATTATCATTGCAATCTTCCTTCCTGACGCTGCTCCGCTTGTCGGTATGCTTATGCTTGGTAACCTCTTTAAGGAATCAGGCGTTGTTGAAAGAATTAACAAGACAGCTCAGAATGAACTTATGAACATTATTACAATCTTCCTTGGTACTACTGTCGGTGCAACTGCATCAGGACAGACATTCCTTACATTCGCTACAATCAAGATTATCGTTCTTGGTCTTATTGCTTTCTGTTTGGGTACCGCATTCGGTGTACTCTTCGGTAAGATTATGTATGTTGCTACAGGCGGTAAGGTAAACCCACTTATCGGTTCAGCAGGTGTATCTGCCGTTCCAATGGCTGCTCGTGTATCACAGAAGGTTGGTCAGCAGGAAAATCCCGGTAACTTCCTCCTTATGCACGCTATGGGTCCTAATGTTGCCGGTGTTATTGGTTCAGCAGTTGCAGCAGGTGTATTGCTCAATGTTGTTGGCTAAAAACAAATATATATAATTTCAATAAAGGAAGTCGTTATGGCTTCCTTTAATTTTATTGTTAATAATTCATTATTAGAATTAATTAGTGCATTTAATGAATTATAATATATATTATTGTATTTTTTATTGTATTTTTATGCTGATTTTGGGAGGTCGAGTAATGCCAACTAATATAACAATTCAGAGAATTTTAGTCATTGTCTTACAGAGAATAAAATTTATTATTCTTTTGACACTTGTATGTATGCTTTCGTTTTTTCTTTATTCTAAGTTTTTTATAACTCCTATGTACAGTACATCTGCTATGCTTTATGTGCAGAACTATAATGCTAAAAGCCAGAGCAATCAGGAAAACGGAAAAATCTTTAGCTCCGATATTTCAGGTTCTGCTTCTCTTGCCGAGGCATACATAGTTTTTCTTAATAATTCGGACAGCATTACTTCGCTTTTTAACGACTGCGATGTTTCAATAACAAACGATTCTTTCTTTATTACGGTTACGGTTTCGGGTTCAGACCCGCAAACTTGTGCGAATGTAGCAAATCAGATTTGCGAGACTGCAGGCGATGTTTTTGCCGATCGCTTTGCATACGGACAGATTGGTATTGTAAGATCTGCGCAAGTTCCCAATGCACCGTATGAACCAAACAATCTTAAAAACGCATTGATTGGTTTGGTAATCGGTCTTGTTGCATCTGTGCTTATTTCAATTTTACTTGAACTTATTGACCTTACTGTTAAGCCTGATGACGATTTACAGGAAATGTACGATATTCCTATATTTGCGGAAATACCTGATTTTGGTAATTAAGGGGGGATAGCGTATGAAGTTAAGATTACCTTTTAAAAAGGATTTAAGTAAAAAAAGCAAGTCACAAGTAACTGTCAACAATAAAAATAAATTTGCAATTGTTGAGTCTTACAAAATTGCAAGAACCAATATTATGTTTTCCCTTTCTGCGTCTGAAAAGAAAGCCTTTGCGGTAACAAGTTATTCAAAGGGTGAGGGTAAAAGTACAGTTGCGTCTAACCTTGCAATTTCTTTTTCAAAAATGGAAAGTAAAGTATTGCTTGTTGACTGTGACCTTCGCCGACCTAATGTTCATAATATTTTTAAAATTGATAATACCAAAGGTCTTGCGGATGTAATCGGTAAGATGATTAATTTTGATCAGGCGGTTCAGAAAAATGTTCTTCCCGGACTTGATATTCTCGTTTCGGGTACTATTCCACCAAACCCGTCGGAACTTATGTGTTCCTCAACATTTATTTCTTTGGTTGAGCAGTTAAAGGAAGAGTATGATTATATCATATTCGATACTCCGCCTATCGGAGTGGTTGCCGATGCACTTCTTCTAAAAGAATTAATTGCAGGCTTTATTGTTGTAGTAAGAGAAAGAGCCACAACTCACGGCGATTTACGAAATCTTACGGAAAGCATTAAGCTTGCCGATTCAAGAGTCCTTGGTATAGTCAAGGTAGGCTGTTCGCAGAACGAGAGAAGAAAAGGCAAGTATTACTACAAATACTATTACAATTATTATTAATTATTTTACAGCTTACGAAAACATATCAATTGTTTTTCGTAAGCTACTGTTTTGTTTTATGGTATAAAATTTAGATTTTTAAAATAAAATGCAAGATTTTTAAAAAACACTTGCATTTTTCTTCTTTTTGGATTACAATATAACAGTAATATTTTGCATTTTTTGCAATTTGAATTTAAGGAGAAAGCAAAATGAATTATGTGAATTGTAACAAAGAAGACCTCGAAAAAGAATATGCGGCACTTGTTGCTGAATATGAAGAGGTAAAAGGTAAGGGCTTAAAACTTAATATGGCAAGAGGTAAGCCGTGTGAAGATCAGCTTAACCTTTCAAGACCGTTGCTTGATGTAATCAACAGCAGCACTGACTGTATTACAGCACACGGTGCAGATTGCCGTAACTACGGTGAGCTTGCAGGCATTGACGAGTGCAAAAACTTTTTTGCGGAGATTTTTGATGTAGATCCGTCAGATGTAATGGTTGGCGGTAACTCAAGCCTTAATATGATGTTTGATACAATTGCAGGTTTTATGACAAAGCCTGTTGTTGAGGGCTGCAAGCCTTGGTATGAGGTAAAGAACAGAAAATTCCTTTGCCCGTCACCGGGTTATGACCGTCACTTTGCTATTACCGAATATTTTGATTTTGATCTGATTCCTGTTCCGATGACAGAGAATGGCCCTGATATGGATGTTGTTGAAAAACTTGTTGAGAATGACGATTCAATCAAGGGTATTTGGTGTGTTCCTAAGTATTCAAATCCGCTCGGCATTACTTTCAGCGATGAAACAGTTAAGCGTTTTGCCGCTTTAAAGCCTGCCGCAAAGGATTTCAGAATTATGTGGGATAACGCTTACTGTGTTCACGATGTAACAGATACTCCCGATGAACTTTTGAGTCTTATGGCTGAATGCAGAAAAACAGGTAATGTTGATCTTCCTATCATGTTTACATCAACATCAAAGATTACTTTCCCGGGTTCAGGTGTAGCTGCAATGGCTGCTTCCGATAACAATATGAAAGTAATTAAGAACAGATACCAGTATCAGGTTATCAGTTATGATAAGATGAATATGCTCCGTCACGCTCGTTTCTTTGGTGACCTTAACGGTGTTAAAGAGCATATGAAACTGCATAAAGCTGTTCTTAAGCCAAAATTTGAAATTGTTTTAAATGCTCTTGAGTCACAGCTTAAGGAAACAGGTACAGCTGATTGGACAAATCCAAACGGCGGTTATTTTGTAAGTGTAGATGTACTTGAGGGTACAGCAAAAGAGGTTGTTCGTCTTTGTAAAGAAGCAGGCGTTGTACTTACAGGTGCAGGCGCTACTTATCCTTACGGCAACGACCCTAAGGACAGCAACATCAGAATTGCCCCTTCGTTCCCGCCAAACGATGAACTTAAGGAAGCAATGGATGTATTCTGCATTTGCGCTAAACTTGCAGCTTGTGCAAAAATTCTTAACAAATAAGCAATATATTAAACATTAATTTGCTTATTTATCTAAATGCAATGTAAAATTTCCAACTAAAAAGAATTTTTTTATCAAAAATTCCCTTATCCGTTGACTTTTTATCAAAAAAATTATATAATAACTCTGTTATGTCTGTATGTGTGTCTTTCGTAACAGAGTTATTTTTATGAAAGCAACTACAGTCAATTAAAAAATGGAGGTTCCTAAGGCATGAAAAGAATACCAAAGCCTGTATTCTTCATTGTAGCCTTGCTGGTGCTTGCTTTTACATTTACAGCAGTTTTCGGAGTATCCTACTATACAGGTGACAACAAAAACACTGTCGTTAAAGGCATTAGCGATATACGATGGGGAATAGACATCAGGGGCGGTGTTGAAGCAACATTTAAGCCTGCCGGCGATGTTGACGCTACTGATGAGCAGTTAGAATCTGCTAAAGCAATCATTGAGCTTCGTATGGTATCTGACGGTATTACCGACTATGAACTTTACGCTGACTCTTCAAACGACAGAATTATTGTTCGTTTCCCGTGGAAATCTGACGAAAAAGATTTCGACCCTGCAACTGCTATTGAAGAAATATCATCAACAGCAGAGCTTACTTTCAGACCGGGTAAAAGCTATGAAACTACCGAAGTAGGTTCGGACGGCAACCCTGTTTACAAAACTCCTAAAGACGATACAACTGAAATTCTTATGAACGGCTCTTACATAAAGTCGGCGCAGGCAGTTGTAAATCAGGAAGATAACTCATACGCTGTAAGCATTGAGTTTAACGATGAAGGTAAACAGCTTTTTGGCGATATTACAACTAAGTATCTTAAAAAGACAATCTCAATTTGGATGGATGATGTTATGATTTCCGCACCTACTGTAAATGCGGCAATCACAGACGGCAAAGCGCAGATTACAGGTGACTTTGACGCTGAATCTGCAACTGCTCTTGCAAACAAGATTAACGCAGGTG
>ENA-OPCU01000622-OPCU01000622.1-human-gut-metagenome-genome-assembly--contig:-NODE-622-length-12281-cov-3.950352_pt1 | contig 12281 bp, 8 predicted proteins | sample MGYA00241255_ERZ501490 | MGnify/ENA primary metagenome ERZ501490 (study PRJEB25962, sample SAMEA2042627) | human gut metagenome | biome: human gut; feature: human-associated habitat; material: faeces... | reverse complement strand
TATGCCAGATGTTGCGAAAGCCGCTGGTGCAAGAGTTGTCGGTACAGGCCGTTCAGATTTTCCTAATCAGGTTAATAATGTTATTGCATTCCCTGGTATATTCAAGGGTGCATTACAGGGACGTGCTACACAGATAACTGAGGAGATGAAGCTTGCAGCAGCTTTAGCAATTGCTAACCTTATTCCAGATTCAGAACTTTCAGATACTAATATTTTACCAGAAGCATTTGACCCTAAGGTAACCGATGTTGTTGCCAAAGCCATTATGGACTTAATTAAGTAATATATGTTACCATATTACTATTCCCTTAACGAATTTCTTCAAAAAGAATATGGCCATAAGCTTTACAAATTAGCCCTGAACGGTGGAATGACTTGCCCTAACCGTGACGGCAAAATAGACACACGGGGGTGTATTTTTTGCAGTAGGGGAGGTTCGGGAGAATTTTCCGCCGACAGAAACCACAGCATAACCGAGCAAATTCGGGAGGCTAAAGAGAGAATCGGCAGAAAAACCGATTGTAAAAAATTTATTGCTTACTTTCAGCCGTTTACAAATACATATGCGCCCGTTGAGTACCTTGAAAAAATTTTCACCGAGGCTATAGAACCTGATGAAATTGTCGCTTTGTCGGTCGCTACCCGTCCCGACTGTCTGCCTGACAAAACCGTAAATTTGCTCTCAAGACTTAATAAAATAAAGCCTGTGTGGGTGGAACTCGGCTTGCAGACAGTTCATAAAAGCACGGCAGACTATATTCGCCGTGGATATGACTTAAGCGTGTATGATGATGCGGTTAAGTGCCTGCACAAGGAGGGCATAAGCGTAATAACGCACATTATAATCGGTTTGCCTAACGAAACGGAAGATATGATAGTGCAGAGTGCTGAATATGCGGGCAAATGTTCCGACGGAATTAAGTTACAGCTTTTGCACATATTAAAGGATACCGACTTATGCGATGAATACGAAAAGGGCAATGTGCCCGTTCTGTCACTCGAGCGATATGCGGATATACTTGTAAAATGCCTTAGAGTTATCCCAAAAACCACCGTAATACACAGGCTTACAGGTGACGGAGATAAAAAAATACTTGCAGCCCCCTTGTGGAGCGCAGACAAAAAGCGTGTGCTTAACTATATTAACAAGGTATTAAGGGAAAGCGAATAATAAGTATTATTAATTTTAAAAAAAGTCTTGATTTTCCTTTGCGTATTTGATATAATAGGCATTGTCTTTGGAGAGATGTCCGAGCTGGCCGAAGGAGCATGATTGGAAATCATGTGTACGGTAATCACCGTACCAGGGGTTCGAATCCCCTTCTCTCCGCCATAATTTTAAAAAGTCTTGTCGATTTAGGCAAGGCTTTTTCTTTTGTTATAATGCTTTATTGTGAAAAATATTGCTAAAAAAGTGCTGTTATAATAAATAACTGCAAAGCCAATGCAAATTATGCATATTGACAGCAAAAATTTTTTGTTATAAAAAATTTATAATATTATATTATAATTCTTTGAAGTAATTTAAAATATTATTATTGCACAATAATTATATATTTGTTTTGTATATAATTAATAAAGAAATGTCAAAATCGACAAAACATCAAAAAAATATTGAAATAAAAACCTAAAAATGTTATAATATAAAGGAATAAAATTATGGGTTAGTATATGGTCTGACTGCCGAATACAGCAAATTCACCGAAGGTCAGTCGGTAAAAGCGGTCGCCGTCAAAGCAAAACTTCCCTCTCGGACGGTACAGACTTATTCGGCTCATATGTTTCAGTTTTTTTAATGGAGGTAATAAAAATGAAAACGAATTTCAAGCGTATTGGCAAACAGTCGATTTCTATTGTGCTTGCTGTTATGATGATGCTTTCGACTATGCTTGTCGGTATGGTTACTTCGAATGCAGTAGAAATCCCTGCTGATACAGACTTTTATCTTGATATTTCAGGTGCAACAGCTGATTTTACTGATTCTAACAGTATATATTTATCAGTAACTTCTGATAGCAATAAAGATTATACAGCTACAAGTTCTGATACTACTAACGCTGCTAACTATGTGCCTAAAAATGATAGCAATTGGTATCAAATGAAACGAATTGATAATACCAATATTTATAAGGCTACAGTTCAGGTTTCCTCAACTGTTGGTAAGGTATCATTCTGGAATAAAGATGAAAGTCTTTATGATAACGTATGGCTGGTAAGTTGTACGTTAGGTGCGACCTATGACGGTACAAACAATTTGTTTACTCTTACAGAATCAACTTCACATAATGATAGAAAATCAAATATTTACAGCGGTACTTGGTCAACTTATGGCAGTACAGGACCTAATACTACTCACAATGTAACTGCAAACTTCAGCAATGCAACTGTAAAACTTGGTGACACTATTCTCACAAGCGGCAGTGCTGTTCCTGTTGATAATGATAAATCTTATACACTTACAGTTGAACCTAACAGTGGCTATTCACTTTCAAAAGTAATGCAGGGTAGTACCGATCTTGGTACAAGCGGTACTTATACTTTAGCTGCCGGTACTGATGATGTTACCATTAATATTACTACTGAAAAAGATTATGAATTCTATGTAACAGGTTACATGAATGATAATTTTGGAGCAGATAAAGGATATAAATTTACCAAAGAATCTGATGGTATTTATACATGTACGATGAAACCTACAGGTGATTTATTTGTTACTATTACTGATAATTCTACAAATACAACATATTGGTCTAAAAGACCTGAAAAGCTTACAGAAAATGCCTATTCTACTGAACCTATTGTGACAGGCGGTGGTGATAAGTGGGGCATTCTTGGTCAGGCAGGTAAAGAAATTAAAATTACATTTGACATTACTGCCGGAATAAGTAACGGTAAAATTAAGTGGGAATATGCTGTTGCCGATCCTGTATCTGTTGAATTAAATGCAGACCTTGTAGATGGCAGTGCAGCTTACATTTCTTCATACACAGATAACGACACAGGCAATATTGTAAAAAATACTGACGAAACTGTTAAGTCGGTAAATGCAAAACCCGGCACTTCTGTAACATTCAAAGCTAAGTCAGTTGACGGTTACTTCCCTAAGTGGAAGTTTGAAGGTAAGTTCGCTACTGGTGATACTTATACTCTTGATGCTTCTTCTGTAACCGGCACAACAGTAACTGTTTATCTTACATATGAAAAGATTGAAAATCATAACATTATTGTTGCAAGCAATAAGGGTGGTAATGTAAGTTATACTTACAACGGTACAGCAGTCACAGTTGCCGAAGGCACAACTTCTTCTGATATTCCTGTTGCGTCTAACTCAACTATCACACTTAAAGCTAATGCAGTCAAAGACTATGTATTCAGCGGTTGGAAATTTGACAATGAAAGCAATGTAGTATTTGCAACTGGTCAGGACTCTTTCTCAACTTCAATTACAATTAATGTTGTTGGCGATGTAAAGGTAACTGCAACTTTTGAAGAGCACCCGGGCACTCTTTCAGATTGGAAGTTTATGTTATCAGATTCTGATAAGGCACTTTCTGAGGATAGCGCTGGTAAATATAAAACAAACTATCCAGTATATGAGAACAATGGTACATATTCTGTAACATTCCCTGTTTCTGCAATTTCATCAAATAATACTCAGTTTTTATCCTTCTCAACAGACGGTAAAAATTCTGGTTTAGTTCCTAACAACAGCACCTTTACGGTGAAAGTTGATGATCACTTTAAGAATTATGTAAAACAAGCTCAAAATAAAGAATGGGGTGGAAAACATTTCCCACTGGTTCAGTTCCAAAATACTGACGATATTACTAATATCGAGGTAACTTACAATTCTAAAACACAGACATATATCATCAATGGTACATATTTTGTAGCCCCGGCTAATTCTCATAAGGTTTACGCTACAATGGGTAGCCAAGTTGGTCATAAATTTGGTACAACAACTATTTCCTTGTTGAGTGGTGACAAACCTCTCAAAACAAGTGTTAAGGATTTCTATAATCTTTATGTTGTTAATGATAAAGAGCAGATTACTGTATCATGTACTGTAAACAAAGAAGAGGCAGACCTTGGCTATTATGTATATGCTTTTGTTGTAAACGGCGAAAAGGTAGATGTAGTAGATAACGGCAATAATGTTTATCAGACTGCTTCACCTATTACTGTAACAAAGGATCTTGAAATCACTCCAATTTACTATAATAAAGTAATTGAGGCAGACGGTAACTATATTACTATTTACACCAATGCTCCAGAGTCACTCCAGACACCTTGGGGAAATTCAATTTCAATTTATTCTTGGTATAATGATACAGACATTAATATGGACGGTGCTTATCCCGGTCAGCTTATGATGCGTGACTCTCAGGGCAGATTTGCCGCTAAGGTTTCTAAGTACGCTTATACTAATGTTAACGGTAAATTTACTTGTGATAAAACCAAACAGGTATTAGGTATTACTAATAACAACTACTACGAAAACGAAGATGTTCATAAGCTCTTCTTAAACGAAGTTCAGTTACATAATAACCAGACATACGACTATGATGACTTTGAAAAGCTTACCGGTATGGGATACGATACCGTTGAGTTTGATGTAAAGTATTACGCTGATAAAACCGAGTCAAACCAGAAGTTACTTGTTAATAATGCTACAAATAACAAACCTATGGCAGGTACTACAATTATTGATAAAACTGCTACAGATTATGAAGATCTTACCAACATTGACGGTGAGCTTGTAAGTATTCTTGGTTATACAAATGAAACTGCTAAGAATAATAATAATACCGGCCTTAATACTGCTGAACCACTCCAGATTATTTCTGTTGGTAACCAGAGTATGCAAATAGGTACAATTAATAACAAATGGTCAACTATTTGGTATGTATATAATTCCGCCGGAGATTATGTTACTCAGGGCATGCCATCTGACTTTATTCCAAGAGGTTCTGTTGACGAACACGGCAACTTTACTGAGGCAGCTCCTTCTGAGCAGACAGAAGCATATCAAGCTATTGTAAATGAAGGTTTACAGTATAACAGTGCTAAAATTTCTTATGAAATCAGAATGGATGCTTCAACATCTGTTGATAAAATTAACACAGGTTATCGTATTGACGGTCGTTGGTACTATGCTCGTTCTACCGATAAGCTGGATGTAAATGTTGGTATCGTTTACAGAAATTCTGAAAATGATGCTTGGACAGTTGATAAGCCTTCTGGTGATTCTAAAATTACCGGTAAGGTAACAGGCGGCTCAGCTTCCTTTGACTATACGGATAGTATTGGTTCTTCTCACACTAACTTAGCTTCTGATTCTGTAGAAAGAAATACAATCATTACATTGAACGCTACTAACGGTACTCAGTATAAGTTTATAGGTTGGGCTACACCAAAGTATGGTGCAGACGGTAAAGTTACAGGTTACACAGATCTTAACCTTACAGACCTTAACGCAACTTATACTGTAGGTACAAATACAGAGCTTTATGCAATGTATGAGCCATATCCTACAGGTTTTGTAACAATAACTCATTCAAAATATACAGGTCCTGATTCACATAACGGTCTTGGTATTTTCTCTGTAAAAGCTAAAGTGTTTGATGCTAAGGGCAATGCTGTTGATTCTCAGGCTGTTGCTACACAGAGTGATGCCGGTTCTGTAACACTTGAAAATATTGTAAACAAAAATGATGGTTCTTATATTGAGGTAACACTCTATACTCAGTCATATGCTAAGTCACACTTCCTTAACTTCTATTATCCAAGTGTTTTAAATGGTGTTTCTACATTGAAGAAAGAGGATAACGGTAAATTTTACGATAAGGAATGTCCTGCTGCTGGTCCTGCAACTATAACTTATATGGTTAAGATTTCAGACCTCTTTGTTAATGACAAGCAGACTGTAATGGCTCTTAACTACTATTCAGATCTTAAGTTGCCTGAGGTTAAGTCAAATATTACATTTAATTACAATCCTTACAATACAGCTCCAAATCAAAATCCTGTTGCCGGTAAGGGTAATGGTAAAACAACATTTACTCTTACTATTACTAAGAATGGTGAAACTGCTCCGGTATTTACTACAACCGGTGATTTAAGTAGCTTAACTCTTAAGGCTAACGGCAACATTAAGAGTATTATTGAGGACTATGTAGCAAATGCTGCTAATGGTACTGATTACACAATCTCAATTAAGCTCAATTCTGTAGAAGATAAGCATTGTTATGTTGGTAAGTCATATTATCAGCAAAATGATTCAGGCAGTTATACTTATAAGGAAATAGGCACTACAGTAGAAATTCAGCTTTCTGAGATATATGATATTCCTAATAATAAGTTCTATACTAATACAATAAATCTTTACACTGACTTTACTGCCGATGTATTTAACTACAATGTAACATTTAAGTATCTTGGCTACGAGAGCAGAGAGTATTACAATAATAACGGCTTTAAACAGGAGCAGATTCCTGCAAGTGCTATTAATCAGAATTGGTGGAAAACTTACACAGTAAAAGGCACATTCTATGGTTCTGACATTGACAAGTACTTTGATGAGGTTGACGGTTCTTATAAGTTTAAGGAGTCATTCCTCTTAAAGGTTGCACCATACGAAGACAACTTTGTACAGTCTATCACATGGGATCTTAACAATGTTGTTTATTCTACAACCAACGCTATGCTCTCAGTAACAGCTACTGTTCCTGCTAAGTATGACAACGGTTTTGTAACTGTTACAGCCGACTTAGACGATGGTAAGCCAAAGCAGACATATTCAGTAAACTATGCTTCACTCGTTACACCTAAGAATCTTGTAGGCTCAACAAATCAGAGTACTAATGATGAGAATTACCTCTTTGTTGCTCCTGAAACAAATGCTAATGGTGAAAAGTTCAGTTACTGGACAATCCAGACTGATGACAGCAACGGCATTGAAGTAGCTAAGTGTTATAGCAAAGAATTTAACTTCCTTGCTTACGATAACTATCTCATTACTGCTTGCTACGGTAAGGATGATGTTGACGCTTCTAAGTTTGGTGTATCTGCCACAATGCAGTTCCTTGAGTATTCAAGAAACCAGTATGATAATGGCAACGACAGAGTTTATGCTGATTTTGCAGTTGCGTATAACTATGAACATTTGTTGTTACAAGAGAGCAACAATTCGAATATAGTATGCGGTGTTGCATTTGTATTGAATAGTTCTCATAAATCAGATGGTAATGCTGTAGATACAACATTCAAAGTAGATTCAGACGATTTATATAATAAAGTTAAAGACTTGAATGAAAACCCTACAACAGATAAAAAGCTCGCTGATGGTTCAAAAGTATTCAATTATGTTATTAACAAGTCAAGTCTTGATAACAAAAACAGAATTGAGTATAATTGGAGTGTTGATAATCTTCCTGCAAACCAGCAACTCACTTTACTTGCTTATTCATATATTTATAATAAATTAACCGGTAAGTACAGCGTATCTGCTCCTCAATCATTTAAGTTCTATGAGGTAGGCAATAAGTCATATGAAACTCAAGAATAAAAAGGAGAGACACTATTATGAAGAACAAATACATTTCGCCTGAGGTTGAGATTCAGAAATTCTCATTTGAGAATATTCTCGCCGGAGAAGAAACTGATGATTATGATCAGTATATGAAAGATAGTCTTGGCGAAAACTTCGGAGCTGCAGGAAGCGGCGCATCAGGCGGTCTTGAATAATTAATACTTATGGTAAGGCAGTCTTTTGACTGCCTTACTTTAAAAGGTGATTTTTATGATTAAAACCATTGCTAAAAAACTTTCTGTTTTTGTTTTAGCTTTATCATTGCTTTTAATGTCTGCCGTTCAGTTTAGTGCAGACTCATACCTTGTAAGTAAAGACGGTTTTTATTATTTGATTGAAAATTCTGAGGCGGTAATTTACGGATATGATTATAATAATCGTACTACCGATATTGTAGTGCCGAACACAATCAGTGATTACCCTGTAACAAAAATTGCTCCTCGTGCATTTTCAAACAATACTAAGCTTACAAGCATTTCATTTACAGACGCTATGTCTTTAAAGAGCATTGGCAAATATGCTTTTTACGCTTGCAGTTCTATTGAGGAAATTATAATTCCCGGTTGGCTAAACAGCATTGGCGAGTTTGCTTTTCAGGATTGCACAGCTTTAAAGTCGGTGTCAATTTACAGCAATGTTTCCGTAATTCCCGAGCAGGCATTTGGCAACTGCATTTCGCTTGAAAAGATTAATATTCCAAGCACAGTAAAGTCTATTGGCAGCTATGCTTTTTATAACTGTTCTGCACTTACCGAGCTTACACTTTCAAAGAACATTACAGACATTGCAAACGGTGCTTTTTACAACTGTCCTAACCTAACTTTATATGGCTATTACGATACAGTTGCAGAAAGCTATGCCGAGCAGAACAACATTCCTTTTGTTCATCTTGATAAAAAGGTGATTTCGGGTGATGTTAATCTTGACGGCAAGATAGATATTAATGATGTAACACTTCTACAGCGTTACATTGCAGGTGAGTCTGTATTAACAGATGACGCTGTTAAGGCTGCTGACTTTAACAAGGACAGAATTATTGATATAATTGATGCTACAGCAATTCAGACATTTATTGCTAACGGTCATAACTAAATTATTAAACTTAAGCACAGGTGGCAACATCTGTGCTTTTTCTTGCTTATTTTTAGATTTTGTTATATAATAAAATTTGGTGATGTTATGCCGATTTACAAAATTGCTGATATTATAACTGATATAAAACCTAAGTTTCGCTACTTTGAAAGTATCGCAGAAGATTATTTATATACAGGCAATGAACCTGTTCAAATTAAAATTTCAATTCGTGAGGATTATATACGAAAAAGAGCAGAAAAAAATACTCACTTAACACTTGGTAATTTGGAATCAATTTTTCTTGCCGATTCTTTCAATAAAAAAATTCTGAAATATAATGCAATATTTCTCCATTCGTCTGCAATCCTTTATAAAGGCAAAGCGTATCTATTTTCTGCCGATTCGGGAGTGGGCAAGTCAACGCACACAAAACTGTGGATAAAAAAATTCGGTGCTGAAAATGTACAGATAATCAATGATGATAAACCGATTATCAGATTTATTGACAATGATTGGTATGTATACGGTTCGCCTTTTGACGGTGGAACGGGCATAAATAAAAATATCCGTGCAAAACTCGGCGGCATTATTTTTCTTGAAAGGGCAGAGGAGAACAGTATTGAAGTCCTTGACAAAAACAGTATTTTTTCAAGAATATATAAAAGTACTATTAAATTTTCTCTTGATGATGAATATGCGGGATATATGTTAAATACGGCTGATAAGTTGATTAAGGAAAATTATTTTTATTTGCTAAAATGCAATATGAATATTGAATCGGCGGAAATTTGCGAAAAATTTTTAACTGACAGGAGATAGCTATGGAAAAGCTGAAAAAAATACTTGATTCCGAAACCAATAAGTGGATAGTAAAAAAAGCCAAACCACAGGTTTTCGGTATTATAATTATGTCTGTTATTTTCGGCGGAATGGCATATCTCGGTGTTGCGGTCGCTACTTTGTCGAGGGGTATTGTGGATTCGGCGGTTAACTCTGATGTCGGCGGAATTGTGTATTTCGCAATTATACTTATTTCACTTACGATCGCACAGCTTGTCATAAGAATTATAAGTAAGGTGCTGACTTTCAATGTATCGTCAAAACTTGAAATTTCTATAAAACAAGATATTTTCGATAATATTATCAGAAAAAAATATAATGAGATTTCAAGCATACACACCGGCGAACTACTTAACAGAATAACAAGCGATGTGTCGGTTTTAGTCAGTTCGATTATTTCTATAGTGCCGAATATGGTGTATTTTATCGTAAAATTGGTTGGTGTTTTTGTTGTACTGTTTGCTATTGATAAAACTTTCAGCCTTGTTTTTGTTTTCGGCGGTGCGCTGATGTTTGTTGTTGTGCTGCTTTTTAAGTCAAAAATGAAAACATTGCATAAGGCGGTACAGGAATCTGACGGTAAGACAAGGTCGTTTTTTCAGGAGATTTTTTCAAGTCTGCTTGTGGTAAAAGTTTTTGGCGCTGAAAATAAGGTGTCTGAAAATGCTATGAATTTGCAACAGAATAATTTTAAAATAAAACGAAAAAGAAATTATATCTCTATAGTTGCCACAACCGGATTTTCTTTTATATTTGCCCTCGGATATATGTATGCTTTAATTTGGGGTGCTTTTGCAATCAGCGACCATACCATTACATACGGTGTATTGACTTCTATGCTTGCGCTTGTGTCGCAAATTCAAGGCCCTGTTCGTGGTATCAGCAGTATTTTGCCGTCATATTATTCTGCTCTTGCAAGTGCGGAGCGACTTATGGATATAGAAAATCTCGATAATGAAGATGTGGTAAATAATTCTGCAATCGATACCGAAAAGCTGTATGATAAGACAGAAAAAATAGTTTTTGATAATATTACTTTCAGCTACGGCAGGGAAAATGTGCTTGAAAATACAAGTCTTGTGCTAAAAAAAGGTGATTTTGCATTGCTTGCGGGAATTTCAGGAATAGGCAAAAGTACGCTTACAAAGCTTTTGCTTAATGTAATATCACCCGATAAAGGCGAGATTTATCTTTCACTTTCAAACGGAGAAAATGTGTTTGTCGATAAAAATATAAGATGTATGTTTTCGTATGTACCGCAAGGTAATTTTCTGCTTTCGGGTACAATCAGAGATAACATTGCATTTGTGTCCAATAATCCCGATGACGAAAGAATTATTGAGTCTGCGAAAATTGCCTGCGCTTATGATTTTATAAACAGATTGCCAAATGGACTTGATACTGTCGTGGGTGAGAACGGAAAGGGCTTGTCGGAGGGTCAGATACAAAGAATTGCGATTGCGAGAGCGGTTTACTGTAATTCTCCGATTATTATTTTTGATGAGGCAACCTCGGCACTTGACGCCGAAACAGAAGTTCAACTGCTTAAAAATCTAAAAACACTCAAAGATAAAACTTGTATTTTGATTTCTCATAAAATGGCGGCAAAAGAAATTTGCAACAAAGAAATTGTAATTAAGAATAAAAAAATTATTTCTTACGATATTTAGGTGGGTACAAGCAAAATCTCACTCCTGACTGAATACTTATAATTAGGTATAAATCCGATTATAAGCATTGTCAGGGGTGATTTTTTGATTGAATTAATTAATTTTCTGGGGCAGTACCTTTGCTTTTTTATTCTTCATATCTGCGGAAACGGCTCTTTTCCAAAACCTCTTTCCGAAAAAGAGGAGCACGAGTATCTTGTGCGGAGTGCAAAAGGGGATATAGAGGCGAGAAATATTCTTGTTGAACATAATTTAAGGCTTGTGGCACACATTATAAAAAAATATTACGGCAATCAGAGTGAACAAGATGATCTTGTGTCAATCGGCACTATCGGACTTATAAAAGCGATAAATACCTATGACATAAGCAAAAAAATTAAGCTTTCAAGTTATGCGTCACGATGTATCGAGAATGAAATATTAATGCATTTCCGTAATGCTAAAAAGACGGCGCAGGATATTTCACTCAACGAAGCGATTGACAGCGATAAGGACGGAAATCCGCTGACTTTGCTTGATATAATGGCGGTTGATGACAATATACTTGAGCAGATTGATTTTCAACTCAACAGTAAAAAGCTCGGTCAGTTTATTAACGAAGAACTTTCACCAAGGGAAAAAATGATAATTGTTATGCGCTACGGACTTGACGGGAGCGAGCCGCTTACGCAGAAAAAGATTGCACAGAAACTGAATATTTCCCGTTCGTATGTAAGCAGAATTGAAACCAAGGCTTTAAAACTTTTACGAAAACGCTTTGATAACAGTTCAAATTTATAAATTATTTTAAAGAAAAAAGGCGGTCGAAAGACCGTCTTTAGTTATGAGCCTATGCTGTTGATGAGGTTTTGCATTTCCTGTTTGGATGAAACATTGTGCGCTTTTTCAAGCACGATTTCTTTTTCGCCTTTTTCCATTTGAGCAAATTTTTGCATTGCACTTTCATTTTTTGCAAGTGCATTTACAAAGCCTAACGGCATATCTTTATACATTTTTCATCACCGATATTATTATTTTCAGTTTTGAAAATAATATTCATTTAGATAAATTATTGTTTATCGGAGTGTCGGGCGGGCATTGAAATTTAGCTAACGCTAAATTATCCT
>ENA-OPCU01000620-OPCU01000620.1-human-gut-metagenome-genome-assembly--contig:-NODE-620-length-12319-cov-3.856246_pt1 | contig 12319 bp, 10 predicted proteins | sample MGYA00241255_ERZ501490 | MGnify/ENA primary metagenome ERZ501490 (study PRJEB25962, sample SAMEA2042627) | human gut metagenome | biome: human gut; feature: human-associated habitat; material: faeces... | reverse complement strand
ATGCGAAGCGGATTCACAACAATTTCTACATTTAACCGTAATTTCCGCCGGATTCTTGGTGTATCTCCACAGCAGTGGCGAAGTGCACCGGAACATTATGAACGAAAATTGTTGAATTTTGATATAAAAACACAGGAAGGATGGTGATGTCCGTCAAAATGCATATAAATGGTTGAAAATGCATAGTATAGAGTTAAAAATGCGCACAAACGACGGGAAAATATGTTATACTTTGTACATGTTGAGGGAATAAAAACATAAAAAATGTACAAAACAACCAAAAAATTTCTGCGCTGTAAAAAGTGCGGAGGTTCCGGTTGTAAAATAACATCTTAAGGAGGATGTGCAATATGAAAAGAAAAATTGTATCAATCGTAATGGCATCAGCAATGGTATTTGGACTGGCTGCATGTGGTTCCAGCGGAGGAACTACAACAAGTTCCAGCAACGGCGGAAACGATGCATCAGCAGCAAGTGAAACCACTGCAAAATCAGAGAGCAGCGACGTAGTAGAGGGCAGCTCTGATGATGACAACACCTTAACCGTATGGACCTGGGACCCGAACTTCAACGTTTACGCGATCAAGAAAGCAGCTGAAATTTATGCACAGGATCACGAAAAAGCTGTTTATCAGAAACTGATTGATAAATTTACAAAAGAGCATGCAGATGAGATTTCTACAGTAAACTTTGAAGTGACAACACAGGATGAATACGCAACGAAGATGACAGCTGCCATGACAGCGGGAGAACTTCCGGACATTTTCTATGTGGGACCGGAAGCAGTCAGAAGTTATGTAGATAACGGATATGTACAGCCGTTGGATGATCTCGTAGATGCTACTGCGGTTGACAATCTGTGGCCGGCGATCAAGAGCGCATATATGTATGATGGATCTAATATTGGTTCAGGATCGTTATACTGCCTGCCAAAAGATTTATCCTGCTTTGCATTTGCCTACAACAAAGATCTTTTTGATGAAGCAGGACTGGAGTATCCGGATCCGGAAAATCCATACACATGGGAAGAATTTGCAGATGTGTGCCAGAAACTGACAAAGGATAAAGACGGTGATGGCGAAATTGATCAGTGGGGTGTTGCAAATGCAAATGCATTTGGTTTTACTCCTTATGTATACGGCAATGGCGGTCAGTTCTTAAATGATGATCAGACAAAGGTAGTCATTGATGAAAATCAGAATTTTAAGGATGCTTTCCAGTATTATACGGATCTGACATTAAAGTATAAAGTAACGCCAACGGTAGAACAGGATACTGCGCTTGGCGGATACCAGAGGTGGCTGGACGGACAGGTTGCTTTTTATGCATGTGGTACATGGGATGTCGCAGCATTTATGGATGATGCAACATTCCCATACAATTGGGATTTATGTGGATGGCCGGTAGGACCAAACGGAGACGGAAAGTCCACAGCATGGCTCGGAACCGTTGGTTTCGCAGTTTCTTCACAGGCAAAGAACCCGGATTTATGTGCAGAGTTAATACAGTCCTTATCAACAGATCTGGACGGACAGAAAGAACTTTGCGGCGAGACATCCGGTAAGTCTTTACAGATTCCAAACATTATGGATTATGCACAGACAACATTTAAAGACAAAGTAAATGATGGAACAATTCCATATGCAAGCAATGTAGATGTTATTTTCGGATATATTGAGGGAAGTGACAAATATAAAGGAATCTTTACGGAAACAACCTACACTTACAACAGTGAATGGTGGGATACTTTCCTGGAAGGAATGCCGAATGTTCTGACCGGAGAAGTTTCCGTAGATGATTATTGTAAACAGGTAGCGCCAAAGATGCAGGAAGCACTGGACAACGCGATCGAATTACAGAACGCAGCAACTAATAATTAAGATTAAAACGGATTGCCCCTGTCATGGGGCAGTCCGTAGGAAAAGAGTGGGCATATGAGCGGAAAAACAAAACAACCGAAACATAAGATGTCGGCAATGGCGAAGAAAGAAGAAAGAACTGCGTGGCTGTTCATCGCCCTGCCTTTCCTTGGATTTTTACTTTTTATGGCTTATCCGATCTGCTTTGCAGTGTTTGCAAGTATGAGCAAGTGGACGGGAATGAACTCTCTGGTGGATAATTTCTGTGGATTGCAGAATTACATCAATATTTTTCATGATGAAAAATTCTGGAAATCTCTGCTTACAACCATTATTTATTTGATCGGTATTCCAATCGGAATGATCCTTGGACTGCTTCTGGCAATGGGAATGAACCGTAAGATTCCGGGAATCCGGCTGCTTCGGACAATGTATTATGTACCAGTAGTATCTTCACTGGTTGCCGTGTCTATTTTGTGGGCATGGGTTTATAATTACGATTATGGATTATTTAATTCAATCATCAAACTTTTGACCGGACATCATGGTCCAAACTGGCTGGGAGATGAGTTCTGGGTAAAAGTAGCTTTAATCATCTTCATGGTATGGAAAGGATTGGGAACTTCTATTATTCTTTATCTTGCCGGATTGCAAAACATTCCGCGTAACTACTATGAAGCTGCTTCCATTGATGGAGCAAATGGATGGCAGAAATTTCGTCATATTACCGTTCCACTGGTCTCGCCGGTTACGTTCTATATTTTAATTACCAGCCTGATTGGCGGATTCCAGGTGTTCGTGGAAGTACAGGTTATGACGAATAAAGGTGGAACAAACTATAGTGCAGCAACCGTTGTTTATTATTTGTATGATAAAGCATTTTCAAACGGACAGTTAGGCTACGGATGTGCACTGGCAGTTATTCTTGCAATCATCATCTTCATTATCACGGCTCTTAATTTCGCGGGTCAGGATAGATGGGTGAAGACCATGGACTAGGAGGGAGTCATATGAGTTCAAAAAAAGATTTGGCAAGCTCCCGGCTTGTATCAAAAAAAGAGAAAATTTTTAACTGGATTATCTTTGTATTACTTCTTCTTGGTGCAGTTGTAATGGTTTTCCCGTTAATTTACATGATTGCGACATCATTCATGACAAAAAATCAGATTTTGTCCGGTACATTAACAATTCTTCCGGATCCGATTCTGATAGGAAAATATTCTGAAGTATTAAAAAAGGGACAGTTCATAAACGGTATATTTAATTCTCTGAAGGTTGCAATTCCGGTATTGATTATTGGCGGATTTACCTCCTCCCTCGCCGCATTCGGATTTGCAAAAATGAGATTTCGTGGCAAAAATGCATTGTTTCTGGCATTGCTGGCAACCATTATGATTCCGTTTGCGGTTGTCATGATTCCACAGTATGTCATGTTTACCAAACTGGGCTGGACCAATACTCTGCTTCCACTTATTATTCCGGGATGCTTTGGAAATGTCAGTATTATCTTTTTCCTTCGACAGAACCTGATCGGAATTCCGGATGATCTGATGGAAGCAGCAAAATTGGATGGATGTGGATATTTCCGTACGTTTCTTCAGATTTTTATGCCATTGATGAAGGGGGCTCTGGCAACGCAGCTGATGTTGTGGTTTATGGGAATCTGGAATGATTATCTTGCACCTACTATTTTCTTGAGAAGCGAAAAGAACTGGACATTGCAGGTGGTTATCCGTTCCTTCAATTCCTATTATGCAATTCAGAGTGATTATGCTTTGATCATGGCAGCATCCGTAATTGCAATGATTCCGACAATGGCATTGTTCTTTATTTTCCAGAGAATGATCATTGAGTCCATTGCAATCAGCGGTATCAAATAAGTAACAAATTATAAAATTTGTCTTTTTTAATCCTCAACAAAATATAAGAAAGCAGTTCGCATAAAAATCGCTTGCGCGATGCGGACTGCTTTTGTAGTATTATAACGAACAGACATTTATACATGGTAAAGGAGGCAGCGTATGCCAAAAGAAAATCCGGTGATTGCTTTTTTAAATAAGATGGCAGATTTGATTTTACTGAATCTGATTTTTCTGCTGTGCTGTATTCCGGTTGTGACGATCGGACCGGCAATTACAGCATTGTATGCAGTTTCATTGCGATCGGTACGCTATGGAGATGGGTATGTTATACAGACTTTTTTCCGGTCGTTTAAGCAGAATTTTAAACAGTCTTTTGTGGTGGGAATGATAGGCTTACTTTTTGTGTGCCTGCTTGTTATTGATTTGTTTTTCTGGCGCAATGTGGGACCTGCTTTCATGTCCGTATTTATGACAGTGGTGAGTGTATGCGTAGGCTATTTGGTTTTTATTGTGTTCTTATGGCTGTTTCCGGTGATTGCAAAACTGGAAAATCCTTTGCGTGTGCAGATAAAAAATGCAGCCGCCATGGCGGTTGCCCATTTTTTCCCATATACGCTGTTTGTAAGTGTGATAGTACTGGCGGCAGGCTATATGGCATATACCAGTATCATTACGGATGTGCTGCTGCTTCTGATGGGATTTGCTTTACTTGCATATGTATGTTCATTCTTTTTTTATAAAGTGTTTGCAAAATATATAGACGAGGAACCGGCGGGAGAGGATGACCCATTATATGGAAGCAGAGAGTAAAAAATATGAATTGAAATTTCCTCCCTTTAATGGTAGAATAAATGCATAGTTGCAGGCGTACAACGGTCGATTTTTTGTGCAATATGTCTAGTGATAAAGGCAGAACAGTGGAAGACGGGCGTTGAAATTTTCATTGTGGAAAGCACCGGAAACAACCGTGAAAGCCGAAATGATTTACATAGTATATGGAGGTTTTTTATATGGCAAGATTTACATTACCGAGAGATTTATACCATGGAAAGGGATCACTCGAAGCCCTGAAAACATTCAAAGGAAAGAAAGCGATCATCTGCGTGGGCGGCGGCTCGATGAAACGGTTTGGTTTCCTTCAGAAGGCGGAAGATTATTTAAAGGAAGCCGGGATGGAAGTAAAACTTTTCGAGGGCATTGAGCCGGATCCGTCTGTTGAGACTGTTATGAAAGGTGCGGCAGTGATGCAGGAGTTTGAGCCGGACTGGATTGTAGCCATGGGTGGTGGTTCTCCGATTGATGCGGCAAAAGCAATGTGGATCAAGTATGAGTATCCGGATATTACTTTTGAGGATATGTGCAAGGTATTCGGCATCCCGGCACTGCGCAACAAAGCACATTTCTGTGCGATTTCTTCAACTTCCGGAACTGCAACAGAAGTTACTGCGTTTTCCATCATTACAGATTATGAGAAGGGAATCAAGTATCCGATTGCAGATTTTGAGATTACACCGGATGTTGCGATTGTTGATCCGGATCTGGCAGAGACCATGCCGCAGAAACTGGTGGCACACACTGGAATGGATGCAATGACACATGCGATCGAGGCATATGTTTCCACCGCAAACTGCGATTTTACGGATCCGCTTGCGCTGCATGCGATTAAGATGATCCAGAGTGACCTGATCCCGTCTTACAACGGGGATATGGAAAAGAGAGATTCCATGCACAATGCACAGTGTCTGGCTGGTATGGCATTTTCCAATGCACTTCTTGGTATTGTACATTCCATGGCACATAAGACAGGTGCAGCGTTTGCGGATTATGGCGCACACATCATCCACGGCGCAGCCAATGCAATGTATCTGCCAAAGGTTATCGCATTTAATGCAAAGGATGAGACGGCAAAGAAACGTTATGGTGAGATTGCGGATTTCATGAAACTTGGCGGAAACACACTGGATGAAAAGGTGGAGCTTCTGATCGCACATCTGCGCAGGATGAACGATGATCTGAACATTCCGCACTGCATTAAAAACTATGGTGCAGACAGCTTCCCGACCGAGCAGGGATTTGTACCGGAGGAGGTATTCTTAGAGAGACTTCCGGAGATTGCGGCCAATGCAATTCTTGACGCATGCACGGGTTCCAATCCAAGACAGCCAAGTCAGGAGGAGATGGAGAAACTCTTAAAGTGCTGCTACTACGATACGGATGTCGATTTTTAAAAGAAACTAAGCAAGAAAAGCCCTGCGGTTTTTGTATACCGCAGGGCTTTTTTTTTTGCAACAGGTGCTTCAATGAACAAATATGAGTGCTGACCAGGCTAAAGTACATTGGGTATATCAAAAACAGAACAAATATGGTAGAATATACGATATGTAATCTGGAAACAGATAGATAAGAAGATGACAAAAAGGGTCTGGAAATGAAAAAGAAGAATCCGGAGTTATATCGCCGGTAGGGAGGAAAATATTATCATGAGTGGATATCTGATCAAAGACACGACAAAGGAAGAAAGGATTGCACTGATTCGTTCCTGGCAGGAGCCGGACGACTGCGTGGGAGGAAGCGGCATGGATCTGTTTGATATGTATGATGCCTATATCCGTGGGGAGAAAGAGATTGCAGAGATCAATGGGGAATTTCAGGCATCCTATGTAAAAGACACCGAAGACTTAGAACAGCCGGAAGAAGCAAAATCCACTTCCGGAGAACTGACGCAGCTGACAAAGCTTCATGCGGAAGGTGCACTTACGGATGAAGAGTTTGCGGCCGCAAAGAAAAAAGTGCTTGGACTGTAGCACACAATAATTTTGTTATAAAAATGCAGGGCAGTATTTTTGTGCAATTCTTTTAGTGACATATGAAAAAACCTGTGTTACACTGACCGTACAAGTAAACATACATGATACAACTTTAGTAGAGAAGTCCGGACAGGCTGTATCTGCTTTTTTAAGAGGGGATATACATTATGGAGAGTATCACAGGAGGAAACACACCAAAATATCAGGAACTGACCGAACAGCTGCGTTTACAGATCGTCTCCGGGGAGATTGCACCGGGGCAGAAACTGCCATCGGAAAATACGCTTTCCGCACAGTATCAGGTCAGCCGTCAGACGGTGCGCAAGGCATTGGCGATTTTGCAGAATGAAGGATATATTTACGCAGAGCACGGGCGCGGTACATTCTGCTCAGAAATGATGCGGCACGCACATCCGTCCAAGAATATTGCTGTTGTAACAACCTATCTGTCAGACTATATTTTTCCCCGTGTGATACAGGGAATTGATGATGTGCTGACCGGTGCAGGGTATAGCATTGTCCTAAAAAATACAAAAAATTCCCGGACACGGGAAGCGGAATGCCTGCAGGAAATTTTAAGCAAGGATATTGACGGGGTTATCATTGAACCGAGTAAAAGCCAGATTTTCTGCCGGCATATGAATTTGTACGAACAACTGGAAAAATCGCATATTCCATACGTGTTTATCCAGGGATGTTTCCCACAGATGAAAGACAAACCGCATGTGCTGCTGGATGATTTTCAGGGGGGATATATGATCACAAAGTATCTGACGGATCACGGGCACAAAAATATCGTGGGAGTATTTAAGGCGGATGACATGCAGGGACAGAGCCGTCATAAAGGGTATGTCCGGGCACTGCAGGAGGCGGAAATTTTGTATGATCCGGATAAAGTGGTGTGGTTTCATACGGAGGACCGCAAAATCCATCCCTATGAAGCAATCCGTGAAATGGCAGGAAAAACGCTTCGTGGGCGGATGGATGCGGTCGTTTGTTATAACGATCAGACGGCACAGCTTGTCATCCGTGCATTACAGGAGGAAGGACTGCGTATTCCGGAAGATGTTTCGGTGACCGGTTATGATAATTCTTCGCTGGCGAACAAGCAGGGGCTTCGGCTGACAACCATTGACCATCCGCAGGAAAAGCTTGGCGCCATGGCAGCAGAACTGCTCCTTTCCATGATTCAGAACGGAGAAAAAGAGGAAGGGGAGAGTGTTCTCATCCAGCCAATGCTTATTGAGGGAAATTCCTGCATGGAATACCGGTGACAGCTTGTGCAATCTGACCAAAACAATGCCGGATTAAAACGAAAAAAGACAACAATTTTGTTGATTTTTTGCATGAAAAACAACTTGTAAATACATGCATACAAGTTATAAACTTAGAGTATAAAAACGAACGATATAAAGCATTGATTCTAAGGAGGAACGAGTATGCTGTTAAATAAGGATTACAAATTTTGGTTTTGCACAGGATCACAGGATCTGTATGGAGAGGAATGTCTGGCAAAGGTAGCCCGGCATTCCAAACAGATTGTAGATGAGTTAAACAAGACAGGCGTTTTGCCATATGAAATCGTATGGAAACCGACACTCATTACCAATGAGCTGATCCGCAAGACATTCAACGAGGCTAACAACGATGAGACATGTGCCGGTGTAATCACCTGGATGCACACGTTCTCCCCTGCAAAGTCCTGGATTCTTGGACTGCAGGAGTATCGCAAACCTCTGATGCATTTACATACACAGTTCAATGAGGAACTTCCATATGATACCATTGATATGGATTTCATGAATGAAAACCAGTCGGCACATGGAGACAGAGAGTATGGTCATATCGTAAGCCGTATGCGTATGGAGCGTAAGGTAGTTGTCGGACATTGGAGTGATCCGGTTGTTGTTGGCAAGATCGCAAGCTGGATGCGTACCGCAGTCGGTATCGTAGAGAGCAGCCACATCCGTGTTATGCGTGTCGCAGACAACATGAGAAACGTAGCTGTTACCGAGGGCGATAAGGTAGAAGCACAGATCAAGTTCGGCTGGGAAGTAGATGCTTATCCGGTAAACGAGATTGCAGAGTCTGTTGCAGCTGTATCCCAGTCGGATACAAACGCACTTGTAGATGAATACTACGACAAATATGAGATTTTACTTGAGGGAAGAGATCCGGAAGAGTTTAAGAAACATGTAGCCGTACAGGCACAGATTGAACTTGGATTTGAGCGTTTTCTGCAGGAAAAGAATTATCAGGCAATCGTTACTCACTTCGGTGATCTTGGCGCATTAAAACAGCTTCCGGGACTTGCCATCCAGAGACTGATGGAAAAGGGTTATGGCTTTGGAGCAGAAGGTGACTGGAAAGTTGCTGCCATGGTACGTCTCATGAAAGTGATGACCGCAGGCATGAAGGATGCAAAGGGAACATCCATGCTCGAGGATTACACCTACAATTTAGCAAAAGGAAAAGAAGGAATTCTTGAAGCACACATGCTTGAAATCTGCCCGTCCATCGCAGACGGCCCGATCAGCATCAAGTGCCAGCCACTTTCCATGGGCGACAGAGAAGACCCGGCAAGACTTGTATTTACATCCAAGGAAGGACACGGAATCGCGACATCCCTCATCGATCTGGGCAACCGTTTCCGTCTCATTATCAATGATGTAGAGTGCAAGAAGACAGAAAAGCCAATGCCAAAACTTCCGACCGCAACGAACTTCTGGACTCCGGAACCGGATATCTACACTGGAGCGGAAGCATGGATTCTTGCAGGCGGCGCACACCATACCGCATTTACCTATGACCTGACGGCAGAGCAGATGGGTGACTGGGCAGCAGCCATGGGCATTGAGGCTGTATACATTGACAAAGATACCAGAATCCGTGACTTCAAGCGTGATCTGATGCTTGGAGAAGTATTTTACAGATAAAAGATAGGTAACATCTGCTTTTGTAAAATGCAAAGGCAGGTGTTTATGACAGAAAGAGAGGTAGAAACAGTGGAAAGAAAAGACGAGATTGTGTCCGGGAAAACATTTCTCGGAATTGAATTTGGCTCTACACGTATCAAGGCGGTACTGACCGATGCAGACCATACACCGATTGCATCCGGCAGTCATGAATGGGAAAACCGCCTGGATCACGGAATCTGGACCTATACCATGGATGACATCTGGGGCGGTCTGCAGGATTGCTACCGGGATTTAAAAAAGGACGTAAAAGAACAGTATGGTGTGACACTGACAAAGATCCGTGCGATTGGATTTTCCGCCATGATGCACGGATATCTTGCATTTGACAAGGCTGGGGAGCTTCTCGTGCCGTTCCGCACATGGCGTAATACAATCACAGAGGAAGCAGCAGCCGCACTGACAAAGGAATTTTCCTATAACATTCCGCAGCGTTGGAGCATTGCCCATCTGTATCAGGCAATGTTAAACAAAGAGGAGCATGTGAAAGATATCGCATTTTTCACCACGCTTGCAGGATTTATCCATTGGAAACTGACTGGGGAAAAGGTACTCGGCGTGGGGGATGCATCCGGAATGTTCCCAATCGACAGTAATACAAAAGATTATGATGCAGCAATGCTCGATAAGTTTGATGCGCTGGCAGAACCATACGGCTTTGACTGGTCACTCCGTGACATTCTGCCAAAAGTTCTTGTTGCCGGAGAAAATGCTGGAACGCTGACCGCAGAGGGCGCAAGGCTTCTCGATACCGATGGCGAACTGGAAGCAGGAATTCCGGTATGTCCGCCGGAAGGTGATGCCGGAACCGGCATGGCAGCGACCAACAGTGTAGCTGTCCGCACCGGAAACGTATCCGCAGGTACTTCCGTATTTGCAATGATCGTACTGGAAAAGGCATTGAAGAATGTGCACACGGAGATCGATCTGGTGACCACGCCATCCGGAGAGGCGGTTGCCATGGCACACTGCAACAACTGCACATCCGATCTGAATGCATGGGTCAACCTGTTTGAAGAGTTTGCCAACAGTTTTGGCATGAAGATTGACAAGAATGAGCTGTTTTCCGTTTTATACAACAAAGCACTCGAAGGTGACGCAGATTGTGGCGGTCTTTTAGCATACAACTATTTTTCCGGAGAAGGAATTACCGCATTTGATGAAGGAAGACCTCTGTTTGCCCGCACACCGGATGCAAAATTCAATCTTGCAAATTTCATGCGCGTGCATTTGTTTACGGCACTGGGCGCATTAAAGGATGGTCTGGATATCCTGCTCAAAGAGGAAGGCGTACAGATCGACAAGATGTATGGGCACGGTGGTCTGTTTAAGACTCCGGTAGTCGGACAGCGCATCATGGCAGCAGCCATCGACACACCGGTTTCCGTTATGGAGACAGCCGGAGAGGGCGGCGCATGGGGTATTGCACTTCTGGCTGCCTATATGGCACAGAAAGAAGAAGGAGAGAGCCTTGCCGATTATCTGAGCAAGAGAGTCTTTGGCGGTCAGGAGGGCGTGACGGAAGATCCGGTTCCTGCCGATGTGGAAGGCTTTGACCGGTTCTTAAAACGCTACAACGAAGGACTTGCGATTGAGCGTGCAGCAGTCGAACATTTATAAAATAATAGTTACAGATAAGAAACAGGCAGAATCCGTCGTTTACAGCGGCGGATTTTGTGGATATAGAAAGGACAGAAAGCATGTTAGAAGAATTAAAAAAACAGGTTTACGAGGCAAACATGGAATTGCCGCGCAGAGGCTTGATCACTTATACATGGGGCAATGTCAGCGGCATTGACCGCGAGAGCGGCTACTTTGTCATCAAGCCAAGCGGTGTGGATTACGATAAACTGACACCAGACGATATGGTCGTTATGGATTTAGAGGGAAATAAAATCGAGGGTGATTTGAAGCCATCATCCGACACACCAACCCATCTCGAACTGTACAAAAAGTATCCGGATATCGGCGGTATCGTACATACACACTCACCTTGGGCAACAAGCTGGGCACAATCGGGACGCGGTATTCCTTGCTACGGTACAACTCACGCTGACTATATGTACGGCGAAATTCCATGCGTAAGAAATCTTACAAAGGAAGAAATCGATGAGGCATACGAAAAAAATACAGGCGTACTTATCGTTGACTTTTTCAAAGACAAAGATTACGTTGCAATGCCTGCCGTACTATGTAAAAATCACGGTCCTTTCACTTGGGGCAAAGACGGTATGGAGGCTGTTCACAATGCAGTCGTACTTGAAGAAGTTGCGAAAATGGCGGCGCGTACCGAAATGATTAATCCGAAAGGTCAAGAGGCACCTCAAGAATTAAAGGATAAACACTATTACAGAAAACACGGCGCAAACGCATATTACGGTCAAAACAATTAATTTTTTAAGGGGGTTTTTATTATGATTATAAGTAACATCTATAAAAGAGCTTTTAACGTATTGTCAAAAATGCCGTTTAAGCTATGGGGGCTTTCACTTTTGAGTTCACTTTTAACTATACTCGTTCTTGTATTCGGCGTATTACCGATAGTTATTGTGCCTGTTATAGCGGTTCTTTCCGCAGGTATGGCGGCAGTTTATCTTGACGGTTTCAACGGTAAGGAAGTTTATTCCGACCAGCTTTTCAAAGGTTTTAAAGATTTTTGGAGAACTGCCGGCGGTATGTGTTGGAAAAAGCTATGGATTTTCATTTGGTTCTTAGTTCCGATTGCAGGTCCGTTTATCGCTATTTCAAAGTATTATGCGTATTCATTCACACCGTATATACTTAATGAAGAAAAATCGGTAAACGCAACTGCGGCA
>ENA-OPCU01000601-OPCU01000601.1-human-gut-metagenome-genome-assembly--contig:-NODE-601-length-12644-cov-2.715863_pt1 | contig 12644 bp, 9 predicted proteins | sample MGYA00241255_ERZ501490 | MGnify/ENA primary metagenome ERZ501490 (study PRJEB25962, sample SAMEA2042627) | human gut metagenome | biome: human gut; feature: human-associated habitat; material: faeces... | reverse complement strand
CAGCACCCCACAACTGTTCGTAGGCGCAGGTGGGGAAATCCTTTCCGGTCTGCTGCTTGACGGCAGCCTTGAAGCGCTTGACAAGCTCCTTGAGGTCTTCCACTTCCAGTTCGTTGTCCAGTTTCACGCCTTTGGCATGTTTCACCTCTTCTATAATGGCCTCGAACGGGTCTACATCTTCCTTGTTCACCGGTTTCATACCCAATACCACGTCACCATACATTTGTACGAAACGACGGTAAGAATCCCATGCGAAACGGGGGCGTCCGGTCTTGCGGCTCAAGCCTTCCACCACTTCGTCATTTAAACCTAAATTAAGGATGGTATCCATCATACCCGGCATAGAAGCGCGGGCACCCGAACGTACAGAAACCAGTAACGGGTTCTCTACATCTCCAAACTTGGAATTCATCAGATTTTCGATGTTGGCGATAGCTTTCTCAACATCCGCTTTCAGCAGTTCTACTACTTTATCTTTACCTAACTCATAATATTCGCTACAAACTTCTGTGGTGATTGTAAATCCCGGAGGTACGGGAACACCGATTAGATTCATTTCAGCCAGGTTAGCGCCTTTTCCACCAAGCAGATTTCTCATGTCTGCTTTTCCTTCAGCTTGTCCATTACCAAAGGTGTAAACTCTTTTTTTATCCATAATAAATGTATTTAAAGTTAACTCGCTCAAAAAATGTAATCGCAAAACTATACATATTTTAGTTATCTCCAAATCTTTTACTGAAAAAAAATAGTGGAAATTGCAATTTCTACTTTGCAATTTTAATATCTTACGATTTATGAGGCAATATTCAGGGAAAATGCTTAAATTTGTCCCCAAATTAACTTATTCAGAAAAGTGGCTAGAAAGAAGAAAGAACTTCCATTATTAGAGAAGATAACCATAACAGATGTAGCTGCCGAAGGAAAAGCTTTGGCGAAAGTGAATGACCTGGTAGTATTTGTGCCTTATGTAGTGCCCGGTGATGTGGTGGATTTACAAGTGAAGCGTAAGAAAAATCATTATGCAGAAGCTGTGGCTGTGAAATTCCATGAGTATTCTCCTGTGCGTGCAGTACCCTTCTGCCAGCATTATGGTATATGTGGTGGTTGTAAGTGGCAGTGTCTGCCATATACAGAACAAATAAAGTATAAGCAAAAGCAGGTGACGGATAATCTGACCCGTATCGGCAAGATCGAATTGCCGGAAATTTCACCTATCATAGGGTCGGAAAAAACGGAGTTTTACCGTAATAAGTTGGAATTTACGTTTTCTAACAAACGTTGGCTGACAGAGGAAGAGGTAAAGGAAGATGTGAAGTACGATCAGATGAACGCCGTAGGTTTCCACATTCCCGGTGCATTTGACAAGGTACTGGCTATAGAAAAGTGCTGGTTACAGGATGATATCAGCAACCAGATACGCAATGCGATTCGTGACTATGCATACGAACACAATTATTCTTTCTTTAATCTGCGTTCTCAAGAAGGAATGCTTCGCAACTTGATGATCCGTACTTCGAGTACGGGTGAGCTTATGGTGTTGCTGCAATGCAAGATTGTGGAAGAGAGCGAAATGGATCTGATGAAGCAACTGCTGGCTTTCGTGGCAGAACGTTTTCCGCAGATTACTTCCTTATTATATGTAGTCAATAACAAATGCAATGATACCATTAACGATCTGGAGGTAATGGTGTTCAAAGGCAACGATCATATTTTCGAGGAAATGGAGGGGTTGCGCTTCAAGATAGGAGCAAAATCATTTTATCAGACTAATTCCGGACAGGCGTATAATCTTTATAAGGTGGCCCGTAATTTTGCCGGATTGACCGGTAAAGAATTGGTGTATGATCTTTATACAGGGACTGGAACCATAGCCAACTTTGTTTCACGCCAGGCAAAGAAAGTGATTGGTATCGAATATGTGCCTGAAGCAATAGAAGATGCTAAAGTGAATTCGGCAATTAATGGCATTGACAATACCTTATTTTATGCCGGTGACATGAAGGATATCCTCACTCAGGAGTTTATCAACCAACATGGTCGTCCTGATGTTATTATCACTGATCCTCCGCGTGCCGGAATGCACGATGATGTGATTAATACAATTCTTTTTGCTGAACCTCAGCGGATTGTGTATGTTAGCTGTAATCCTGCCACCCAGGCACGTGATTTGTCTTTGTTAGATGCCAAATACAAGGTGATGGCCGTGCAACCCGTAGATATGTTCCCTCATACGCATCATGTGGAAAATGTGGTGTTGCTGGAAAAAAGAGGATAATCCGGATAGTTCAATTATAAATTGTTTAAACAGTAAATAGAATTATGTCAAGAGGTAAGAATAGTGATTCCGGCAGGCCAAAGGCGAGAAGTGTTGCCCGATATACTATATATAATGTGACGGAGCCCGCTGAGCTGATGGATTTTCTGATGCGGAAAATGGCGGGAATCAGTCGTAGCAAGGTAAAGGCGTTGCTTGCCAACCGCGTGATTTTGGTAGATAATGTGATTACTACCCAATATAATTTCGCATTGAAACCAGGTATGAAAGTGCAGATATCCAAGGTGAAGAATAATCGTGAGTTTAAACATCCGATGCTGAAACTGGTATACGAGGATGCTTATATCTTGGTGGTGGAAAAGAAGGAGGGACTGCTTTCTGTCAGCACAGAACATCAGAAGGAGCGTACTGCACAACATATTTTGAATGAGTATGTAAAACGTTCACATCGTTTCAACCGCGTATTTGTAGTACATCGTCTGGACCGTGAAACTTCGGGGTTGATGATGTATGCCAAAGATGAAAAAACCCAGAATACTTTACGTGATAATTGGCATGATATTGTGACGGACCGCCGTTATGTGTCTATCGTTTCTGGTGATATGGAGAAAGATTACGGTACTGTAGAGTCTTGGTTGACCGACCGGAAATTGTATGTCTATTCCAGTCCTGTAGATAATGGGGAAGGTAAGTTTGCGGTCACTCATTATAAAACAATAAAGCGGGCCAATGGATATTCATTGGTGGAGTTGGATTTGGAAACAGGACGTAAGAATCAGATTCGTGTGCATATGTTGGATTTAGGTCACCCTGTTGTTGGTGACCGGCGCTATGGCAGTGAGTGTGATCCTTTAGGACGATTGGCGTTACATGCCTTCAAGTTATGTTTCTATCATCCGGTAACAAAAGAGTTGATGGAGTTTGAAACTCCTTATCCTACGGCATTTAAAGGATTAATGCAGAAAAAATAGAAAGTTTCTTCTGTTAAAATTAAATATAAGGCTTCTTTGCATTTATTTTGGGCAGAGGTTAAGAATAAAAAAGCAATATCCATCCATTTACCAAACTGTAGACGGATGGATATTGTTGTTTTTAGAGATTTGGCTGTTTCATTATTAAACTGCCTTTCTTAATGCAAGAATGGTCATGTAGTCCGATTTCCCAATGTTGTATTGATGAATAAAAAGGCTGAAATTCAAGATAAATTTGATTCAGCCTCTTTATTATTGTATCGGCGAAGTGATATTGAATAAAAGAGTTTTTTCAATAGATGTGATCATATAAAATCTCTAACGCACGTATGTCTACATGAAGCTACGCATATGTATGTACGGGTTTGTGCGTATGTATGTGAGTGTGAATCATATAAATCCCCCAAATATAAGGACGTTTTTAAAAAAGATCAAGAGCTTTTCAAATAACAACAGGAACTTTTTGGAAAAGATAACGAGCTTTTTTAAAAACGTTTTGATCTTTTTTATCGATATCGGAACTCTGTAAACTGCTATTTCGTGGAAGTACATCTCTTTCATATGCATTTTTGAAATGAAAAAGTCTGAAAGTACCCTGCTTTATATCAAACAGGAATACTTTATAAAAAAGAATATATAGTTGACAGCAAGCGTATTATGCGAAAATCTGCTTTAAAATATAGTGAGGGTATGAGGGCATAAGTGAGAGCAAATATTTTTACTATAATCATGTAAGCTATTTATAATTAGATTGTTATATGTAAAATGAGAGCATGAGGGCATAAGCATTCCAGAATAATAATGAGTATGATGTTGGTTTGCTGGAATAAAAAATGATACCGACTTATCACAAGCCGGTATCACGAAAAAATAATCACTTTATTATTTTGTAATCATCCAGCTTTGTGCGCTCACAAAGCACGGGGAATAAAAAGTTATTTATATACTAACACTGTAAACAACTACTTTCACAAGCTATTGTTTACTCACCTAATAAAAGGTAGCTTAACAAATATCACTTAATGTTCATTTTTTGTTTGACATTACAAAGGTAACACAAAAATTGAAAATTATACTATATAGTTCTAATAACGGATAATATTGCGGTAATTTAGGCGTTATTTGAGCCATTTATCTAACCAACTAAAGAAAGTGCGTTGCCATAACACCCCATTTTGCGGTTTCAATACCCAATGATTCTCATCCGGATATAATAAAAGTTCGGCCGGAACACCGCGCAATACAGCTGCATTGAACGCCGACATACCTTGTGAAGCAAGAATTCTATAATCCTTTTCACCGTGAATGCAGAGAATGGGAGTGTCCCATTTATCAACGAAACGATGGGGAGAGTTGGCAAAGGTACGTTGTGCCGTTGCATTGTTTTTGTCCCAATATGCACCACCCATATCCCAGTTGGCGAACCACATTTCTTCTGTTTCCAGATATTGCTGCTCCATATTGAATATACCATCGTGTGCGATAAATGCTTTAAAACGTTTGTCATGGTGTCCCGCCAGCCAATAGACGGAGAATCCGCCGAAGCTGGCACCTACGCATCCCAAACGATTAGTATCTACATATGGTTCTTTTGAAATATCATCTATGGCTGACAAATAGTCTTTCATACATTGACCTCCATAGTCACCGCTAATTTGTTCCAACCATTCCATGCCGAATCCAGGTAGCCCACGACGATTCGGAGCGATGATAATATAATCGTTGGCTGCCATAATCTGGAAGTTCCAGCGGTAGCTCCAGAATTGGCTGACGGGACTTTGCGGGCCACCTTCACAGAATAATAAAGTAGGATACTTCTTGTTTGCGTCAAAATTGACGGGATAGATCACCCATGAAAGCATTTGCTTGCCATCGGTAGTTTTGGTCCATCTTTCCTCCACTTTGCCCAAATTCAGCTGTTTAAAGATGTGATCATTCTCGTGTGAGAGTTGCGCCACTTGCCCGTCGGCAGGAGTGAGGGTGTAGATTTCATCGGCGGCACTGATAGAGTGACGTTTGGTAATTATTTTATCGCCCGCCATGGCTACTGATCCGTAGTCATACATGCCATCAGTCAGTTTTTTTATATCACCATTCAGATTGGCACTGTATACCATGCTGGTTCCATGCCATACACCGACAAAGTACAGACTTTGCGAATCATTGTTCCAGCAATAGTCATCTACGCCTGATTCAAAACTTTCGGTAACAAATGTCTTTTGACCGTCATCTAAATTGTAGATGCACAGGCGGTTCCGGTCACTTTCGTAACCATCGCGCTCCATGCTTTGCCATGCAATGTATTTGCCGTTGGGGCTGAATTTAGGATTGGTGTCATATCCTTTCATTTCATCTGTTCCATTCGAATCTTTTCCATTCGGTTTGCACAGGTTCAGTGTTGTGCCTTTTTCTATATTATAAAGGTATATATCCGAGTCGGTAGATACTGCGTATGCCAATCCTTGCTTTTTCCGGCTGGTGTAAGCTATTTGTTTAGAGTCGTTGCTCCAAGCCAGCTGCTCGATACCTCCGAAAGGTTTCATTGGAGCTTCAAACGGCTCACCTTCCATGATATCGGTGGCTGCTCCCATCATGTTACCATCAAAATCAGCGATAAAAGGATGTGGAATACTTTCTACCCACTCATCCCAATGTTTATACATCAGGTCGTTTACAATGATACCGCTGGCTTTGGGCAGGTCAGGGTAGAGGTCTACGGTGCGTTGGCCGTATTTTATTTGTGAGATGAAAAGAATCTTTTTGCCATCCGGTGAAAAAGAGAATCCTTCTATGTTTCCTTTGAAATCGGAAATGATACGGCGTTCCGTACCGTCAGGATTCATCTCCCAAATTTGGCTGCCACCACTTTCATTGCATAAGAATGCGATTTTTGTTCCGCCTTTTATCCATTGAGGCTCGCTTTCATTCCATGCTGTTTGAGTAAGCAGGGTGTTGTTCTTTCCATCGGCATCCATTACGTAAATTACATGATGGCTTTTGTTTTCGGGAACACTATAATAGGCTACGGTGTAGGCTATCTGTTTGCCATCGGGGGAAATACTCAGACTGCCTATGCGTCCCATTGCCCACAGGGCTTCGGGGGTAAGACGACCGTCTTTGATGGTGATTTCTTGCTTGCCTATAATGGGCTCGTAGCCCTGTCCTTCCTGTTTCACTTCGGTACAGGAAGAAGCTAGCATAAGTGCTGCTGCCATGATGGTTGCGCTTGATTTATTCATATCTAAAAATTGTTTTTGATGATTAACTGATTGCAAAAATACGTATAAAAGCCGGTGATGTGAAATGTTCCTGCATATTTGTTTTGTTTCTTTGTGTGTCTGTGGAAGGGTGTCTTTGCAAAGAAGAGCAAATATAGAGGTAACCGGCATATATAAAAAAACAGCAAAGACTGCTGTTTTTTTATATATGCCGGTCTTCGCTGTTTTTTTAAGGAAGTGTAAACTCGTTATTTTTTCCCTTTATTCATTCTTTCTTGTTGCAGTCGTTCCTGCTCCTTTTGTAAAGCTTCCAGTTTAGCCATCAGTCCGCCACCCGGTTTGCCGCCATTCTTTTGGCTCTTCTTTTCTTTTCGGGCTTCCAACATGGCAAGGAGTTTCTTTTCATCAGTTGTTTTGCGCAGAATCACCATAGTGAGGATACCAATCAGTCCGGAAATGAAGTAATAGTAGTTCAAGCCGGATGAATAACCGTTGAAGATGAAAATAAACATGACTGGCATGATATACATCATTAGTTTCATACCCGGCATTTGCTGTTGTCCCATATCCTGCTGCTTCATGGTGTACATGGTGTTCAGAATATTGGTGATACTGAACAGCAAACAGAAGAGGCTTAAATGATTGCCCAGCAGAGGAATGTTGGTTCCCCAGTTGATAATATCATCATAAGTGGACAAGTCCGGGGCCCATAAGAAACTTTGTTGGCGCAACTCAATAGCGTTAGGCACGAAGAAGAATAAAGCCATGAATACCGGCATTTGGATCAGCATAGGCAAGCAACCTCCCATAGGGCTTACTCCGTATTTGCTGTAAAGTGCCATCGTTTCCTGCTGCTTTTTCAAAGCATCTTCTTTCTTGGGATATTTTGCGTTGATCTCGTTGATGTAGGGTTTCAGGACGCGCATCTTGGCAGAGGACATATATGATTTGTAGGTAGCCGGATAAACTAACACTTTGACGATAATCGTCATCAGCAGCAATACGACACCCATGCTCAGTCCCCACCCTGAGAGCCAATCAAACAAATTAATAGTGAACCAGCGGTTTACCCAGCGGATAATGGGCCAGCCCAAATAAACCAGGTCTTCCAGTTCCAAATCTTTTTGGGAAAGGCTTAGATCATTGCTGTTCAGCAAAGTCTTGAAATGGTTCGGACCGAAGTAGAACTGCATATCGGTAGGCTGCTTTCCGGTAGGATCAAAGAAAGTTGTCATGTCCGCGGTATAGTTCTTCATATATCCGCTTCCTTCCTGTTGGGGGGTAGAGGTTAGGGAAGCTTTATCAAAATCTTGATCGGCAATAAGTACGCTTGAGAAGAACTGATTCTTGAAAGCAATCCAATCCAAACGGTCGGTAACATCTTCTTTTGCTTCTTTCATTTCGTTCAGATAGTCTGAACTTTTTTCTACCGGCTTGTAGGTGAGCGAAGTATAGCGCTGTTCGAAGCTGAAACCTTTTTCAAGCTGGCGTGCCCGTTGACGCCAGTTTATATTGACTGTGTTCAGGGCAGGAGGGAAGAAATTCTGCATGCCGTTTGCGCGAATAGTGAAATTCACCATGTAAGCATCCGGTAAAAGTTTGTAATCGAAATCTATATAGCCTCCATTGTTTGCTGCCAAACGCATAGTTACAGTGCTGTCTGTTACGTTGGTAGGCTGGAAATACATATCCTCGGTCAAAATATTTTCATTCTTTCCTTCGAAAGCGAAATTCATGCCCGAATCTTTTTCATCAAATAACATCAAAGGCTTGCCGTCCTGTCCGTTATAATCTTTTAATATGGCTGCGCACACCCGTCCACCTTTATTGGTGAAAGTCAGTTTTACTACATTATTTTCCAGTGTCGTTAGCTGTTCCGTACCTTGGTTTGCGCCATAGAACATAGAGGTAGAGTCTAAATGCAATGTTGCATTCTGACTCTGTGCCGTGGCAGCCTGTGCCAGTCGTTCGGCCTCTTTTTGGGCTATCGCCTGAATGGAATCCTGATAATGTTTGGCACGTGCCATTTCTTCCTGGCTAGGACGGTTGTAGATGCTGAAGCCTATCACAACTGCACCAATCAGGGCGAATCCCACTAAAGTGTTTTTGTCCATTTTTTCTTGTTTACCTTATTTATATTATAATTCTCGTTTTATCCTTTATTAATGGCTGCCTTGATAAATGACAGGAACAAAGGATGCGGTTTCAGTACAGTACTGCTGTATTCGGGGTGGAACTGCACTCCGATAAACCATTTCAGGGTAGGAATCTCAACGATTTCCACCAAGTCTGATTCGGGATTGATACCGACACACTTCATGCCCGCTTTCTCAAATTCCTGCTTGTAGTCATTGTTGAATTCATAGCGATGGCGGTGACGCTCCTGAATGTGTTCGCTCTTATAGGCTTCGAAAGTTTTGGAATTCTGGTCGAGCACACATTCGTAAGCTCCCAGACGCATCGTACCTCCCATGTTGGTGATAGCCTTCTGCTCTTCCATGATATCGATAACGTTGTGCGGAGTCTTTTCATCCATCTCGCGGCTGTTGGCATCGGCATATCCCAGTACATTGCGGGCAAATTCGATGGCAATGCACTGCATACCCAGGCAGATACCGAATGTGGGAACATTGTGTGTACGAGCGTATTTGATAGCTATAAACTTACCTTCGATACCACGCTGTCCGAAGCCCGGGCAGATAATGATACCGTCCATGTCTTTGATTTGCTCTTCCACATTTTCATTTGTCAGCTTCTCACTGTTGATGAAGTGGATGTCGGCCTTGCGGTCGTTGTATGTTGCTGCCTGTGACAATGCTTCAAGGATGGATTTATAAGCATCCTGCAAATCATATTTTCCCACTAAGCCTATTTTAACTTTTTCAGTAGCTTTGTGACGACGGTCGAGGAAATCCCTCCACGGGCCGAGGGTAGGAGTCTCGCCTACGGGTAAGCCCATTTTCTGTAGGATGGTAACGTCCAGTCCTTGTTCCTGCATGCGCACCGGAACCTCATAAATAGTAGGCATATCCATGGATTGCACCACTGCATTCTCGTCTACATTGCAGAATAGAGCGACTTTCTTTTTCAGGTTAGTGCTCAATTCGTGTTCTGTGCGAAGTACCAAAATATCCGGTTGGATACCTACGGATTGCAATTCTTTTACAGAGTGCTGTGTCGGTTTTGTTTTCAGCTCACCGGCAGCAGCCAGATAAGGTACGTATGTGAGGTGTACGCATAAAGCGTTACGTCCCATTTCCCATTTTAACTGACGGATACTTTCCAGGTAAGGCAAGGATTCGATATCACCTACCGTACCTCCGATTTCGGTGATTACGAAGTCAAATTTATTTTTAGTGCCTAATAATTTTACGTTGCGCTTAATTTCGTCAGTGATATGGGGAATAACCTGAATGGTCTTTCCCAGATAGTCGCCACGGCGTTCCTTGTCGATAACGCTCTTGTAGATGCGACCGGTTGTAATGTTGTTGGCTTTGGTTGTCTGGATTCCCAAGAAGCGTTCATAGTGTCCCAGGTCAAGATCGGCTTCGTGGCCGTCTACAGTTACATAACATTCACCGTGCTCGTATGGATTCAGAGTTCCCGGGTCGATGTTGATATACGGATCAAACTTTTGAATGGTAACATTGTAGCCTCTTGCTTGCAGCAATTTACCTATTGATGATGAAATAATACCTTTGCCCAATGAAGAGGCAACACCACCAGTTACGAAGATATACTTAGTTTCTCCCACGACTTAATATTTTTAAATGTTATTTTCTTAATTATCAAAATCGCAATATTTATCAAAGTTGCAAAATTACAAAATCTTTTTCTGAATTTCCCGGTTGCACAACAAAAAAACGTAATAGAACGTTTAAAAAGTAACCGGCAGCGCTTTTTAAAAACTTCATCCGGTTTTAAAAAGTCATTGATATGGTTTTTAAAAGTACTTTTGTCTTTTGATATAAGGAAAATTAAGTGTACTTTTGCACCATTTAAGTGCCTTTTTACGCAAAAACGATAAAGAATATGAAAAGAAAACTGGCTTTACCCTTGATTTTGGCTTTGTTTTGCTCTGTAGCACCGGCGCAGAAGATAACAAAAGCGAAGGCAAGTCCTGCGGTAGCGACATTTGCCGATTCTTTGGCTAATTTGAGAGCAGCTTATTATGCTTATTTTAGAATGTGGGATGACTTGGATGCTCCGGCTCCGCGTGTCCGCCGTGACCCGGCTTATTATAAATTGTTTGTTCCGCCTACTTATTATACCGCACCGGTAGAGCAGGCTTTCGAATTGAAGTGGTCGCCCGAAGAATATAATACTAAACACACGGCGGCAGATTCGGTTTATCGTGCCAAACAGGATTCTATTCGGTTGTTTACTGTGCCTGATTTGGAACGGTCGGCCAAGGTAGACCGTTGGGTGAATAAAATTCTTCTTAATTATTATATGCAGTATCCTGAGAGAGTGTTGGGTAATGAGCTTTATCTGGCAGACTTGAAGCCTTTGGAAGACAGCCAGATTGTAATGAATCCACGTAAAGAGCATATTAAGAGCTTCTTACAACCGGAAAATCCGGTGGAGAGTGTGGATACGGAAAGTGATTTGGTGATTGTTCGTCCCAACTTCTGGAAATATAAAGGAAACGGATATGCTCAGTTTACACAGCATTCTATTTCGGACAATTGGTATAAAGGTGGTGAAAGTACTAACTCTTTGCTTTCGGGCTTAGTGCTTGAAGCTAATTTTGATGACCGTCAGCGGCTGGAATTTGAAAATAAGCTGGAGATGAAGTTGGGATTCGTCACTGCCCCTTCTGATACGGTTCATAAATATAAGACAAACGCCGATTTGTTCCGTTTGAACAGTAAGCTCGGTGTGAAAGCATTCAAGAATTGGTATTATACATTGGCTGCCGAGTTCAAGACCCAGTTCTTTGCTAACTACAAAACCAATACGAACGACATGATTTCTAATTTCATGTCTCCGGCACAGCTTGATATAACCCTCGGTATGGACTTTAAGCAAAACAAGAAGAATTATACTTTGTCTTTGCTGACATCTCCGCTGGCATATACCTTTATGTATATCAGTAATGATAAAATTACCGATCCTGCTGCTTTTAATGTGGAGCCGGGGCACAGCACTGCCAACCTTATCGGTTCTAAATTTACGGGAAACCTCACTTGGACAATTATCCCGAGTATCGTATGGGAGTCTAAATTGGAATACTTTACTACTTATGATAAAGTAATTGCCAGTTGGGAAAACACATTCAACTTCGTGTTGAACCGTTATTTGTCGACGAAATTATTCGTTCATGCCCGCTATGATGATGGCGTGAAGTTGACGGAGGATAATAAGAGCTATTTCCAGTTGCAGGAATTGCTGAGTTTCGGTTTGAACTATACTTGGTAAATACGGTATTGTATCTTTTGTCATTTTGGATATTGTGAAGAATCTGCGCACATTACTTTGTGTCAGCAGATTCTTCTTTTTTGTTTCGGACCAATAGCACTGCGCCGGGCCGATTAAAAGTGATAGTTATTCCTTTTCTCTTTATAATTTCTCTTCGAGTAAGGTTTGCACAATTCTTTCGGCAGCACGACCGTCCCAGCGTTCCGGCAGATGTCCTTTCTGCCATTCGCCTTTATTCAGCCTGTCAAGTGCCGCAGACAAAGCTCCGGCATCTTCACCCACCAAACAATTCGTACCGATACTTACGGTTTCAGGATGCTCGGCATAAGTGTTCAGTGTGATGCAGGGAATACCGAGGAAGGTAGCTTCTTCAGCCACATTGCCCGAGTCTGTGATAATGGTCTGCGCCTGATTTACCATATATCCGAAAGCCAGATAGGGTTGGGGAGGAAGAATATGCAGTCGCTCGGAATGAATGCCCAGGGCACTCAGCTTGTTTTTTACATAATTATGTAAAGGAGCGACAATCGGTTTATCTGTCTTTTCCAATATTGTATGGAAAAGGGTTTTCAGAACAGCATCGTTATTAATTAATGTATGTCGGTTTAAAGTAAGCAGTACGTATTCTTTTTCCTTCACTCCCATAATAGAGAAAGCCACAGGGCGTTGTAGTCTTGTGCGGTTGTATCGCAAAGTGTCGATTAAGATATTTCCAACAAAATGAACATGAGCCTGTTCTGTTCCCGTATGGTTTAAGTT
>ENA-OPCU01000600-OPCU01000600.1-human-gut-metagenome-genome-assembly--contig:-NODE-600-length-12645-cov-2.809293_pt1 | contig 12645 bp, 9 predicted proteins | sample MGYA00241255_ERZ501490 | MGnify/ENA primary metagenome ERZ501490 (study PRJEB25962, sample SAMEA2042627) | human gut metagenome | biome: human gut; feature: human-associated habitat; material: faeces... | reverse complement strand
TGCCGAACTCTACACCCACGTAAAAATCTCAAAAAAATATATCGATTATCTGAAAACATTCGCTTAACCGCAATGCCTGAAATATCTTTACAGCCACCTCGCAACATACAAAAAGACCGTCACACAAACCTGATCGTTTATGCAACAGTCCTCCTGCTTCTGATTGTATTTTGAAATTATTTCTGATTGATATAGTTGACCAGACCTTCGCAGTCGATAATCTTCTGCATGAATGGCGGGAATGCCTGCCCCTGATAAGAAGTTCCTTTTGTCTTGTCGGTGATGACACCTGTATCAAAGTTCACTTCCACCTCATCGCCTGCTTCAATCTCTTTTGCCGCATCCGGGCACTCGATGATCGGCAATCCGATGTTGATCGCATTCCGGTAAAAAATTCTCGCAAATGTCTCTGCAATAACACAGCTTACACCTGCTGCCTTGATGGCGATCGGTGCATGCTCTCTGGAAGAACCGCAGCCAAAGTTTTTGTTGGCTACCATAATATCACCCTTCTGCACACGCTTTACAAAATCCGGATCAATATCCTCCATACAACTCTTAGCAAGCTCTGCCGGATCTGAGGAATTCAAATATCTTGCCGGAATGATAACATCCGTATCTACGTTATCGCCATATTTAAATACACTACCATGTGCTGCTTTCATTTCTTATCTGACCTCCTTTTTCTCCGGCATCTTCTACATTACTTCCGCCGGGCCTGAAATCTTTCCGGTGATGGCACTTGCCGCTGCAACCGCCGGGCTTGCAAGATATACTTCCGAATCTACATGTCCCATACGTCCGACAAAGTTACGGTTTGTTGTGGATACACAGCGCTCGCCTTCTGCAAGTACTCCCATATATCCGCCAAGACACGGTCCACAGGTCGGTGTACTTACGATTGCACCTGCTTCGATAAAGATCTTAAGAAGTCCCTCTTCCATGGCATCCAGATAAATCTGCTGGGTTGCCGGGATTACAATCACGCGGAGTCCTTTGGCTACTTTCTTTCCTTTTAAGATTTCTGCAGCTGTACGAAGATCTTCCATACGTCCGTTTGTGCAGGAACCAATCACAACCTGATCAATTTTCACATCGCCCACTTCATCAATCGTACGTGTGTTATCCGGCAGATGTGGGAATGAAACGGTTGACTTTAAAGTTGAAAGATCAATCGTATATTCTTCGTCATACTCTGCATCCGCATCTGCTTCATATTCCACGAACGGTCTCTTGGAATGTTCTTTCATGTATGCACGGGTCAGATCGTCTACCGGGAAAATACCGTTCTTTCCACCGGCCTCAATTGCCATGTTTGCGATGGTAAAACGGTCATCCATGGAAAGGTATTTGATTCCTTCCCCAACAAATTCCATGGATTTATAAAGGGCTCCATCCACACCGATCATTCCGATGATATGAAGAATCACATCTTTTCCGCTGATCCATTTGTCCGGCTTTCCTACAATATTAAATTTGATTGCAGACGGTACTTTAAACCATGCTTTTCCGGTAGCCATGCCGGCTGCCATATCTGTACTTCCCACACCAGTAGAAAATGCACCAAGTGCACCGTATGTACATGTATGGGAATCTGCACCGATAATCACATCTCCCGCAACCGTAAGTCCTTTTTCCGGAAGGAGTGCATGCTCTATTCCCATCTCACCTACATCAAAATAGTTTGTAATATCATTTTTGCAGGCGAACTCGCGTACGCATTTGCAATGCTCTGCGGATTTAATGTCTTTATTTGGAGCAAAGTGATCCATCACAAGTGCGATTTTATCTTTGTGAAATACACCCTCTACATTCATTTTTCCGATTTCATGAATTGCAACCGGAGAAGTAATATCATTGCCCAGAACCAGATCCAGGTCTGCCTCGATCAGCTGTCCGGCGCTGACAGAAGGCAAGCCTGCATGTGCTGCAAGAATCTTCTGAGTCATTGTCATTCCCATGGATAATTCCTCCTTTAATATCTTAAACTACTATGATTTTAGCACAGATTATTTCATAATCCTAATACATAATAAACATATTTACCATAACTATATTTTATGATATAATAACTTATTATAATAAACGGAGGCAATAATGAATCAGAATTTATCTTCTTACTGGATTTTTTATACGGTTGCCAATGCCGGAAATATTTCCAAGGCAGCCAAAGAACTCTACATCAGCCAGCCTGCCATCAGCAAATCCATTCAGAAACTGGAAGAAAATTTAGGATGCAAACTGTTTTCCCGCAGTTCCCGCGGCGTTGTACTGACGGACGAGGGCCAGTTACTTTATGGACATGTAAAGGAAGCCTTTGAAACACTGACACTTGGGGAAGACAAATTAAAACGCTCCATCGATCTTGGTGTCGGTCACCTGCAGATCGGTGTCAGTTCCACACTCTGCAAATTTGTGCTTCTGCCCTATCTGAAAGAATTCATACGGCAGAATCCGCATATCAGTATTTCCATCAACTGTCAGTCGACCAACGAAACGCTTGATCTGCTGGATGAAAATAAAATTGACATCGGTCTGATTGGAAAGCCGGATAATCTCAAAAACATCAATTTTTACTATCTGGACAACATTGAAGACATTTTTGTAGCCAATCCGGACTATCTCTCAAATCTGAAAAAAAGAGGAATTACCAGAGATTCCATCCTTGGCAATTCCACACTTATGCTTTTGGATAAGCATAACATGACGCGGCAGTATATTGACGATTATCTGCAGGACAATCATATTTCCGTAGCGGAATCCATTGATATCTCGAACATGGATCTGTTAATTGATTTCGCAAAGATCGGTGTCGGCGTTGCCTGTGTCATCAAAAGTTTTGTCACAAAGGAACTCCAAGAGGGATCTCTCGTGGAAATTCCGCTCGGCATCCCGATCCACAAACGGGAAATCGGCTTTGCATACAAGGAAAACTTAAAGCCATCCAAATCCTTACAGACCTTTATTGACTTTTACCGTACTTACAGACCGGAGGAAACACTATGAAAGAACAGCTTCACACCATCCCAATTTCAGATGCCATGGCAAATGCCGGAGAATGTCCGTTCTGCTATATCGAACAAAAAACCGAAGAACACATGATGGATTTCGTCCTCGGACATGGTGCCTCCTACATGGAAGCCGATATCCGCGACATGACAGACCGGGAAGGATTCTGCCGCGCACATTTCAAAAAAATGTTTGATTATGGAAATTCGCTCGGCAATGCCTGGATTTTAAAAACACTGATGAAACGTCACGAAGAGGAAATGGATCATGTCTGGAAAACCTTCCGTCCGGACGCTGCTGCAAAACGCAGCAGTCTGTTCGGCAAAAAAACAGATGGTTCTTCCAATTCCATTGTCGAGTGGATCAACCGGCGGGAATCCACCTGTTTCATCTGTAACAGTGTAAAAAATACCTTTCAGGCTTACATGAAAACCTTCTTTTCCATGTACAAAAAAGATGTGGATTTCCGTGCACAGGTGGCAAATACCAAAGGATTCTGCCTCGATCACTTTAAAGTTCTCTGCGAAGGTGCCGACGAACAGCTTTCCGGTGAAGAGAAAAAAGAATTCTATGCCACCGTCCTTCCTCTGATGAAGGAAAATTTCCACCGCGTTTATGAAGACGTTGCATGGTTTATTGAAAAATATGATTACAAAAACAAAGATGCCGACTGGAAAGATTCAAAAGATGCCATTCAGCGTGGCATGCAGAAATTGCGTGGCAGCGACCCGTCCCTGCCTCCTCATGTGTTAAAAAAATAACTTTTGGTTTCTCCTTCCGGCAACTATAAGATAGCCCGCATCCATCAAAAGCATGCACAGAAATACAAGTGCCGCATAGCCAATAAGATACCCCGGATTTCCCATCCTGTCTGCCAGCCAGACAAGCGGAGATCCGGCGGATGGCCAGTTCACAAACATATAATTCACATCATATCTTTTATCAAACCAGTAAATCGGTATCACAACCGCAGTCAGAAATAACACCACCTGCCAGAGTTTTGCAAAATCCGGTCGGATTTCATGGGATGCAAGTTTTCCTGCCACATACAGTACAATTCCCATATGAAACAAAAAGCCTTCCAGTGTAATGAAATGAATGACCGGATAAAAGTTCCAGTTTGGAAATAAAAGTGCCAGCACTGTTCCCGGGAGACAGATGGTATACAGCACCTGCCCCAGCCATTTCCATTTCGTCAGACAATGAACGACACACAAAATTCCAGCCATGCTGCACAGATGAAACGGGAGTTCATATAAAAACGCTTCATGGATCACGGCAATATAAATTGCTCTCACGACAATCCACACCACAAGGGAACATGCCGTCAGACCATCCATCCGGCGTTTTTTTCTTTCATCCCCTTTTTTATAAATCCATACATATCTGACGCATATGGCAAAAATAACCGAAAGCCACAACAGATGCCATGGACCGAACAACGCAAATCCAATGCCATCCGGAATATGGGTTTCATATGTAAAAAAATAAGAAAGATATGAAAGTTTCACATCAAAGACCTCCTTTTTTACAGTATCTGTGTTTTTCCTTTTTATTATGCAAAACACCCTGCGCCTTGTGCGCAGGGTGCCTTTCCCTTAAAACCCCTTCTGTCTGCTGTTTTTTCAGGCAGAAAATATTTTATTTCATTACAATGTTTACCAGTCTTCCCGGTACATAAATCTCTTTGATGATATTTCCGGTCAGTTTATCGGCAATGACTTCTTTTGCCTTTGCAATTACCTGATCCTTCGGATCATCTTTCTGGATACCAAGCGTTCCCTTTACCTTACCGTTGATCTGAACGGCAATCTCCACGGAAGATTCCACCGTCTTTGCCTCATCGAACTCCGGCCATGTCTGCTGATATACTCTTCCCTCGCATCCGATAATCTGCCACATTTCTTCTGTAATATGCGGAGCAACCGGATTCAGCAGAATGATCAGTGTCTTTAACTCTCCCCTGGTGATAGAGCCTTTTTTATAAAAATCATTCAAAAGTGTCATCATCGCAGCAATCGCCGTATTGTACTTGAGGTTTTCAAAGTCATTGGAAACCTTCTTGATGGTCTGATGCATCTTGGTCTCAAGATCCTTGGAGTATCCCTCCTCATCAGTCATAAGATCCTGCAATTTCCAGACACGGTCTAAGAATCTGCGGCATCCCTTTACTCCATCTTCCGACCAGGATGCAGCCAGATCAAACGCCCCGATGAACATTTCATACGTACGCAGGGTATCTGCACCATACTCCTGCACAATATCGTCCGGATTGACTACATTTCCTCTGGACTTTGACATCTTCTCTCCGTTTTCACCGAGAATCATGCCATGGGAAGTACGCTTCTGGTATGGTTCCGGAGTCGGAACAACGCCCTGGTCATACAGGAATTTATGCCAGAATCTGGAATACAGCAGATGCAGGGTCGTGTGCTCCATACCACCATTGTACCAGTCAACCGGCAGCCAGTATTTGAGTGCTTCCGGACTTGCCAGTGCCTTGTCATTGTGTGGATCGGTATAACGCAGGAAATACCAGGAAGATCCAGCCCACTGCGGCATTGTATCGGTCTCACGCTTTGCAGGACCACCACAGCATGGACAGGTTGTATTTACCCAGTCGGTCATTGCTGCAAGCGGAGATTCTCCGTTGTCTGTCGGCATATAACTTTCTACTTCCGGAAGAAGCAGCGGCAGCTCGCTCTCATCGATCGGCACATAACCACATTTATCGCAGTGAACAATCGGAATCGGCTCCCCCCAGTAACGCTGACGGGAGAATACCCAGTCTCTTAATTTATAGTTGGTTGTCTTCTTACCAAAGCCCATCTTTTCAATCATTTCCGGAGCTTCTTTCTTAAGAACGGACGACTCCATTCCATTCCAGTCACCAGAATTAATCATAATACCTTTTGCTTCGGTATAAGCTTCGGTCATATTTTCAATTTCCTTACCATCTTTGGCAATAACCTGGATGATTGGAATATTGAATTTCTTTGCAAATTCAAAGTCACGGTCATCATGTGCAGGAACACACATAATTGCTCCGGTACCATAATCAGCTAATACATAATCAGAAAGCCAAATTGGAACCTTTGCACCATTCAGCGGATTGATTGCATAAGAACCGGTAAATACACCAGTCTTTTCTTTATCCTGCAAACGATCTACAGAAGATTTCAGGGATGACTGATAGATATAATCCTCTACTGCAGCTCTTGTCTCATCAGTTGCAAGCTCTTTTGCCAAAGCATGCTCTGGTGCAAGTACCATGAAGGTTGCTCCGTGAAGAGTATCCGGTCTTGTGGTATAAACAGTAATCTCTTTATCGCTTCCATCCACCTTAAAGTTGACTTCTGCTCCATTACTCTTACCAATCCAGTCAGTCTGCATTTTCTTAACCTTTTCCGGCCAGTCAAGCTTATCAAGGTCTGCAAGAAGACGATCAGCATATTTGGTAATCTTAAGCATCCACTGCTTTAAGTTCTTCTTGGTAACATCAGCACCACAACGCTCACATTTACCATTTACAACTTCTTCATTGGCAAGACCAGTCTTACAGGATGGACACCAGTTAATTGGCATCTCTTTCTCATAAGCAAGTCCAGCTTTAAACATTTTTACAAAAATCCACTGTGTCCATTTGTAGAATTCAGGATCGGTAGTATTTACTTCCATATCCCAGTCATAGATTGCAGCAATTTCCTGAATCTGACGCTTGATATTCCTGATATTTTCAGCGGTAGATTTTTCCGGATGAACACCCATCTTAATTGCGTAGTTCTCTGCCGGAAGACCAAATGCATCCCATCCCATCGGGTGAATGACATAATATCCATGCATAAGCTTATAGCGGCTCCATACATCAGATATTACATAGCCTCTCCAGTGACCTACATGGAGTCCGTTTCCGGATGGGTATGGAAACATATCCAGACAATAGTATTTCGGCTTCTTGCCATCATTTACGTTAATTGGCTTATCTTCCCAGACTTTACGCCATTTCTGCTCTACCGCTCTGTGATTATACGGTACTGTTGTTTGTGACATCTTCAATTCCTCCTAATTTAAACAGCTTTCGTCCATAAAATAAGGACATGCTGATAGAATGCCTTTTTAGAGACTTATACTCATAAAATTCTATCACATGCCCTCAATTTGTCAAGGAAAAATGGTATTTGTATCAATTGTAAGAATCCGGTCTATCGGACAAATGCTCTTCCCTTTTCCGTCTGTGCCTTCAAAATATTTCGAGCTTGCCGATTCAAACAGCACATAGATATTGCCGTCTGCATAATTAATTTCTTCGGAACATGGTGGCATTTCTACCTTAAGTTCCGGTGTCCGCGGCTTTGTATCCATTACATCTACATTCTGGTAAATCTTTAAATAGGATGAATTGCTTCTTCCATAGGATGTGCTTAAATACACTCTGTCCTGTTCATCAAAAGCAATTCCCTGCACCTTTTCCGGTATCTGGTAGCGCTGCTGTTCCATCAGTTCTCCATCCTGATATTTATAAGAAATCATAATGGATTTGAATAAGGCATTGTGTGTTGCTACCCAGAGAATTCCATCATGCCAGGTAATGCAGGATGGCATATTCGCTACACGGTATTCTTCAAACATTCCGGTGGCATCCACAAAAATCTTCGGTTTGGACTCTGCAATCTTTTTTATATAACTGTAACTAAGCCGCTCCAAAGACCTCGTGTCCGAATGGCAAATCCAGACATTTCTTCCATCGTAGGTAAGTCCTCCAAGATGGCTGTTCTTTTTCATGCCAAGAGTAACCATATATTCTCCGGTCTCTTTGTCAAAGATATAAAGGGCTCCAAGGCTTTCCGAATCATCCGTATTATATGCTGTAATCATATAATAATCTTCGGTAATACAGATTCCCTGCGGACACTGGTTGTCCGTGGATGTCATATTCTGTGCATAATCCTGTTCCCTGGTGGATGGCATTCCCGGAATATTTACATCATAGGCAAAGCTGAATCCACAATCCTTTAACATCCGGTCATTTCCGCTCATCTGTGATGCCGTGGAATATGGATACATTTCCACGCTGTAAGAAGAATCAATCTTCTTGGTCCATTTTGCGTATAAAGATACGTCTCCGAAATTATCAATGTTTATCTCTGTAATCTTATTCTGATAACTGCTTTCGGTATACCAGCCAGCGAAATTATATCCCGGTTTTTCCGGTATATCAAGGGTTAGAGGAAGTTCTTCTATAATATAGTTATAAGTCAAATCAGAAGAAGGGATTCCACCATTTAAGTAATAGGTGATATCATAATCTTCCTTTAATACATTGGCATCTTCCGGCTCCATGCTGTAATAAAGAGAGGTAGTGATTGGCAGAGAACGAAGTGCTTTTGCTTCTGAGAACTGCGAATTATCGAAAAACAGCGCAATAATCAAAACAATTGCAAAAAAAGTTCTTTTCTTTCCCATGTCACCACCTCCTCTCTTTCGTCATCCGTTTGTCTTAACAGATATTTTTTCTCATTACACTTATCTCACTACACTATTTATCTTCTTCTGAAGCAAGCTTGGATGCCCGTTCTTCCATCTGTACCCTTGCGACTTCCTCCGGTGCCTGTTCGTATCTGGCAAACTGGTAGGAGAAATCTCCGCTTCCCTGTGTCATGGAACGAAGTCTTGTGCCATAACCATATAATTCAATATAAGGAATATCCGCTAAAATCTCGGTGGTTCCTTTGTTATCCGGTGTCATGCCAAGAACTCTTGCCCGCTTCTTATTTAAATCTCCCATTACATCTCCGGTATAAACGTCTGGTAATGTAATCTTAAGGCTGGCAATCGGTTCTAAAAGCACCGGCTTTGCTTCTAAGATTCCTTTCTTTAAGGCTTCTCTCGCAGCAACCTTAAATGCCATTTCCGAAGAATCTACTGCATGATAGGAACCGTCATAAAGCACTGCCTTGATACCAAGTACCGGATATGCCGCCAAAGGTCCTTTCTGCACGCCCTCCTGAAGACCTTTTTCTACTGCAGGGAAGAAATTCTTCGGAACCGCTCCGCCAACCACTTCCTGCGAGAACTCATAGGCTTCCTCAAGATTTCCCGATGGTGAAAAACGCATCTTTACATGTCCATACTGGCCATGTCCACCAGACTGTTTCTTATATTTATATTCCACATCTGAGGTTCCTCGGATGGTTTCACGGAATGCAACCTTCGGACGGCTCAGTTCAATCTCTACTTTATACTTATTCTTTAAGGTTTCTACCAGAACCTCCAACTGCTGTTCCCCGATACCATAAATCAGTGTCTGGTGATTAGCACTGTCATTTACCGTCTTAATGGTTAAGTCTTCCTGCATGATTTTCTGCAGTGCCTGGGAAATTTTATCTTCATCACCTTTATTCTTTGCTTTATATCTCATGCCGGTATATGGCTCTGAAATACTTGTCCGGATAAAGAGTATCGGATTGGCTCTTGTAGACAGGGAATCGGTTGTCATAGCTCCGGAAAGCTTTGCTAATGCTCCGATATCTCCGGCATGAAGCTCCGGTACTTCCTGTGGTTTGCTGCCGCACATTACATAGAGCTTTCCAATCCTGCCTTCTGTATCCCGATGATGATTAAAAAGTAAATCATCGGTTTTTAACACACCGGAATTTACTTTTATCAGAGAATATTTTCCAATAAACGGGTCTACAATTGTTTTAAAAATATATGCTGATTTTGGCTTTGAGAAATCATAATCTGCGGAATATACTTCATTGCTCTTGGCATTAATTCCGGTACAGGAACGTTTATCCGGGCTTGGGAAGTATTTTATAATGTCATCTAACAAGGTATACATACCCTGTGCAAGAATGCTGGAACCCATGGAAACCGGAACCATGCTGGCATCCGCCACATTAACGCGAAGTGCCTGACGTATTTCGTTTTCTGAGAATTCATCACCATTAAAATACCGCTCCATGAATTCTTCACTGGTTTCTGCTACCGCTTCCATCAGGGCATCGGTACAGATTCCAAGGTTATTCTGGCTGTATTCCGGAATCTCACATTCTACTACTTCACCCTTATCATTCCATCTCTGGGCACTCTTACGAACCACATTGATATAGCCTACAAATTTCTCGTTTTCACGAATTGGCAGATGGAATGGTGCAATCCGCTTGCCATATAACTGCTGTAAATCTTCTACTACCTGCCGGAAGCTTGCATTATCAATATCCATCTCCGTTACAAATATCATTCTCGGAAGATTGTATTTCTCGCAGATGTCCCAGGCTTTCTTCGTACCAACTTCAATTCCGTTCTTGCCGGATACCACGATAATTGCTGCATCTGCGGCACTGACTGCTTCTTCCACTTCACCGACAAAGTCAAAATATCCCGGAGTATCTAAGAAATTAATCTTGGTATTATCCCAGATAACCGGAACAACCGAAGTATGGATGGAAAACTGTCTTTTGATTTCTTCTTTATCAAAATCACTGATAGTATTTCCATCAGAAATCTTTCCCATACGGGTTGTCATGCCGGATAAATATGCCATTGCTTCCACCAGACTGGTCTTTCCCGCTCCACCATGTCCTAAAAGCACGACGTTTCTGATTCTGTCCGTTGTAAATACTTCCATATATTATTCCTCCTGTACTATAGATTTATGTATATATTTTACTAAATCAAGTTATTTTCTTCAACTATATTATGTATTATACACAACATTTATGAATGAATTGTAAATGTGCAGTAAACATTTTGCACTATTTTTGATCATTTTATTGTGAAATTTTATATTTTCGTACGTTAAACTTTAACGCTTTAAAGTATTGACATTATATTCTGATTCCGTTATAGTATACATGCACCACCGGAGAGATGCGGTTGCATTCCGTTTCTTCTCATATTATAATAGTCCGGTCAGGTGACATTTTTTAAGTGAGGATTATAAATTATGATTATTGTTATGAAACCATCCGCTCTTCCACAGGATGTAGATAAAATTGTAGATGCAGTGGAAAAAGAAGGATTAAAAACACATCTTTCACATGGTGAAGAAGTTACCATTATCGGAGTTGTCGGCGATAAAACCAAATTAGATATTCAGCGTATTGAAGCCAGCCCTGAAGTAGAAAAGGTAGTTCCGATTACCGAAAGCTACAAGCTTGCCAATAAGAAGTTCCACCCACAGCCAACCAGCTTCAAGGTTAAGGATACCGTAATCGGTCCTGATACCATGACAATTATGGCTGGTCCTTGTGCCGTCGAAACAGAAGAACAGCTTCTTTGCATTGCCCGTGCAGTCAAGAAGGCAGGAGCAACCATTCTTCGTGGTGGTGCTTACAAGCCTCGTACTTCCCCATACTCTTTCCAGGGTCTCGAGGAAGAAGGTTTAAAATATATGAAGACCGCTTCGGATGAAACAGGTCTTGCAACCATTTGTGAAGTAACCAGCGCACATGCCGTAGAATCTGCTGTAAAATATGTCAGCATGCTTCAGGTCGGTGCCAGAAATATGCAGAACTTCGAATTATTAAAAGAAGTTGGCCGTGCCGGTCTTCCTGTCTTATTAAAGAGAGGTCTGTCTGCTACGATTGATGAATGGCTGAATGCAGCAGAATATATTATTTCTTCCGGAAGTCAAAACGTTGCATTATGTGAACGTGGTATCCGTACCTTTGAGACTTCCACCAGAAACACTTTGGATTTAAGTGCAGTATGTGTCTTAAAGGAACGTACCCATCTTCCGGTCATCGTTGACCCAAGCCATGCAACCGGTGTCCGCTCTTTCGTTGAGCCGCTTGCTAAAGCCGGTATTGCCTGCGGTGCCGATGGTCTGATGATTGAAGTACATAATGACCCTGCACATGCACTTTCCGATGGTCCGCAGTCTCTGAACTTCGAACAGTTCGATTCTGTTATGGAACATATCAAACCATATATTTCCTTAAGCGGAAGGAGCTTAATGTAACATGGACTTTAAGAAAATCGGTTTTATTGGTCTTGGTCTTATCGGCGGTTCGATGGCTAAGACCATAAAACGCATTTACCCGGAAACAGAACTGATTGCCACATCCGGTCATCTTTCTACCATAACTGCAGCTTTTGAGGACCATACTATTTCCAATGATACGCTGCTTGCAATGAAAGATTTCTCCGACTGTGATATTATCTTTCTCTGCTGTCCGGTACAGAAAAATATTGAATACATAAAAGAATTAAAGCCCTTTTTGAAAAAGGGCTGTATTCTTTCTGATGTAGGAAGTGTCAAAGGGGATATTCATGAAAGTATTACAGCCCTTGAGTTAGAATCCTTTTTTATTGGCGGACATCCTATGGCAGGTTCTGAAAAGACCGGCTATCAGGCTGCAACCGCCTATTTATTGGAAAATGCTTATTATATTTTAACCCCGACTGCCAAAACTGATACCACAGTACTTCATGCGTTCCGGGATTATATTGCATCCTTAGGCTCAGTTCCTATGATTATGGATGCGAAAACCCATGACCATGCAACCGCTTCTATCAGTCATCTGCCGCATATTATTGCAGCAAGTCTTGTGAATCTGATTCGTGAAACCGATGATGAAAATGAGACGATGAAGACGATTGCAGCAGGCGGATTTAAAGATATTACAAGAA
>ENA-OPCU01000598-OPCU01000598.1-human-gut-metagenome-genome-assembly--contig:-NODE-598-length-12670-cov-2.344114_pt1 | contig 12670 bp, 6 predicted proteins | sample MGYA00241255_ERZ501490 | MGnify/ENA primary metagenome ERZ501490 (study PRJEB25962, sample SAMEA2042627) | human gut metagenome | biome: human gut; feature: human-associated habitat; material: faeces... | reverse complement strand
CCAGGTCATACGTTCCTTCCAGTGCCTCTACAATCTGTGCAACCGTGATTTCTTTCGGATCTCTCTCCAGAAAATATCCTCCCTGAGAACCTTTCATACTTTTTACAATATGAGCCTTGCGAAGAGCTGAAAATACATGCTCAAGATACTGGGCGGAAATGTCATTTCTCTGTGCGATACTTCCTAATGAGACCAGCTCTGTCCGTGAATTCACCGCCAGATCAATAAGAGCACGCAGTCCATATCTACTTTTCTTTGATAATTTCAAACGCTTCTACTCCTTTCTTCTAAACACTATAGGAGCAGCTTTTACTGCTCCTACTTCTTACAGATTTTTCTGTTTTCTCTGATTCTTATTTACTGAATTGCTTTGAATGCCTCATCCAGATCCTGGATAATGTCATCAATGTGCTCTGTTCCGATTGACAGACGGATGGTATTTGGTTTGATTCCCTGGTCTAACAGTTCTTCCTCATTCAACTGAGAATGTGTTGTACTTGCCGGATGAATAACTAACGATTTTACGTCTGCTACATTGGCAAGCAGGGAGAACAACTCCAAATTATCAATGAAATCTTTTGCTTTCTTGTCATCGCCTTTAATCTCAAAGGTAAAGATTGAACCGCCGCCATTTGGGAAGTACTTTTTGTACAATTCCTGCTGAGAAGGATCATCGGATACAGCCGGATGATTTACCTTTTCAACCTGCGGATGATTGTTGAGGTATTCAACTACCTTTAATGCATTTTCCGTATGGCGCTCGACGCGAAGAGAGAGCGTCTCAAGTCCCTGAAGGAAAAGGAAGGCGTGGAACGGAGAAATTGTAGCTCCGGTATCGCGGAGAAGTATTGCACGAATCTTGGTGACAAAAGCCGCAGCTCCGACATCCTTTGCGAAGCTTACGCCGTGGTAGCTCGGGTTCGGTTCAACAAGCGACGGGAATTTGCCGCTGCCGATCCAGTCAAACTTGCCGCTGTCAACAATCACTCCGCCTATCGCCGTACCGTGGCCGCCGATAAACTTTGTAGCCGAATGAACAACTATATCCGCACCGTACTCTATGGGTCTTACAAGATAAGGTGTTGCAAAGGTATTGTCAACAACAAGCGGAATCTTATGCTTATGCGCTACCTTTGCTATTTCCTCTATGTCGGCAACATTTGAATTGGGGTTACCGAGAGTCTCTATATACAGAAGCTTTGTATTATCCTGAATGGCGTTTTCAAAATTGCTTATATCGTCGGGGTCTACAAAGGTAGTTGTAATGCCGTAATCGGGAAGCGTATGCTCAAGAAGATTATACGTGCCGCCGTAGATGGTGTTTGAAGCGACAACGTGGTCGCCGGCAACCGCAAGAGAGCGGATGGTGTAATCAATAGCCGCAGCACCCGATGCCGTGGCAAGTGCAGCAACGCCGCCCTCAAGAGCAGCTATTCTCTTTTCAAATACGTCCTGAGTGGAGTTTGTAAGTCTGCCGTAAATATTGCCGGCATCCTTAAGAGCGAAACGAGCCTCGGCTTCGTCGGAATTTTTAAAAACATATGATGTTGTCTGATATATCGGAACGGCTCTTGCACCCGATGCTATATCCGGCTCTTCCTGGCCTACGTGGAGCTGCAAGGTTTCGAATTTATATTTTTTGTTACTCATTTTGTGTACCTCTTTCAATAATTTTTAAATGTGTTTTGTTAAAATTAAAGGTCAACAGGTACACATTCGGCTGTTTCTCCAGTTACATTGTCTTGATTTTATTCTTTTAAGATCAGCCATTAAAACAGCCTCCTTTTTTGAACTTCTCATTTCCTATCGGATTAGTATGGTATCAATATATCATACTTTTCTTGGGTTGTCAACAAAAATATTAAGATTTTTTAAAAAAACGCCAAATCGATTGACTTCGGCCGAAACGCGGAAATATAATTTAAACAAAAAAGCAGAATTTACGCACTGCTTTTAAAGCTTTCTCGGAAGGTGATAAATTGGCAAAACACAGACGGAGTAAAACGGCGCGCAAAGTAAAAGGCTTCGGTAAAATATCGTTTCTTGTGCTCATACTTACGTTTGCGATATTTACGGCGCTGCTTGTCACCGCAGCGGTACATATGCCGAAAAAAAGCGGCAACACCGTGTGCATAGACGCAGGGCACGGCGGATATGACGTAGGAGCGACAAACGGTGAAAGATATGAAAAAGACGATAATCTGCGCCTTGCAAAGGCTGTGGAAGCCGAGCTTAAAGCCCGCGGAATAAACACAATAATGACAAGAAGCGACGACACATATGTATCGCTTGAGGACCGCTGCAAAACGGCAAACAAAAAGAAAGCCGACCTTTTTATATCCCTGCACCGCAACAGTGCCGACAGCGGCTGCGGCTTTGAAATATGGACGCTTAAAAACTCTCCTCCGGACGATTTGCTGCTCGCCGAAAACATAATGAAATCTCTCGGCGAAGTCGGAATATCAAAAAACAGAGGGGTTAAAGGCGGAATAGCCGGAAACGGAAACAACTATTACGTAAATAAAAACACAGATATGCCGAGCTGCCTCGCGGAGATGGGATTTATTACGGACGACGGCGACAACGCTCTTTTCGACAAAAATTTGCAAAGCTATGCCGCGGCAATAGCGGACGCAGTAGAGACTACCCTCTGTGAAATAAAAAAATAACACTTTTTTCAACTTAAAGGAGAAGTCCTGAATAAATAATAATAGTGGAAATAATTATATATATATGGTAAAATAAGTTGTTATTTATAATGTTAACGGAGAAACAAATATGAAAAGCACTAAAAAATTACTGCCTTGCATAACAGCTTTGATACTTATTTTATCGCTGATATTTACCTCCTGCGGCTCGCCCGATGTAACGCTCAAAACGAAGGTTTCGGTTCTCTCAACCGTTTCCGGAGACTATACAGATAACGGCTTTCACGTCATAAACAAAGACAATATGATATTTGTCACCCAGTCCGGTCTTATAGAGCTTTACTATGACAAAACCACGGGTGCCGTCGCGGTAAAAGAGACGTCCGAGGGAAAATTCTGGTACTCCATGCCGCTTGCCTCGGATGACGAAAGCGAGAGCAGAGCATATGTTCTGAGTGCGGTGCTCTCAAAGGACGGCAAAAAATATATACTGAATTCTCAGGATAACTCCGTAGCGTTTTCTTCTTTTGAATTTAAGCCCGTCAGCAACGGACTTCAGGTAACATACAATATGGCGTCCGATAAGAACAGTGCGGTAAACGGGCCGCAGGGCGATACGCCGTATGCGTCGGTCACGGTAAGTTATATACTCTCCGACGGAGTAATGGACGTCAAAGTAAACTGCGGAGACATAAAGGTCTCGGACGGTTATGCGCTCGAAAAAATAAATCTTTTAAGCTACTTTGGCGCAGAAAAGGATTTTTCCGAAGGAGACTTCATTCTTTTACCCGACGGCAGCGGTTCGCTTATGATGTCGGACAGCAAATCGGATTATCCGGAAAAAAGCTTTAAGGTTTACGGCTCTGACCCGGCAGTTAAAGACGTGACGGAAAACGAGAGCAAAATAAGTGCTTCGGATCTGCTCGGATTTTTCGGAATGAAGCAGCAAAACAGTGCTTTTGTGGCTCTTATTACAAAGGGCGATACCATAGCCTCGGTGGATTCGGTTCAAAAAAGCAGCGGTGACAAATACGACCGCGCGGGCACGTCATATACAATTACCGATGTGTCGTATGTCGGTTCGGGAAACAAAATGACAAAGTATGTCGGAACACAGTACAGCGGAGAAATAAACGTATGCTACCGCTTCCTCACAAACAAAAACGCGAGCTACTCCGGCATGGCAATAGCCTGTCGCGAACAGCTTATAAGAAATTCGGTTTTATCCACGAGAACGGTAACTTCATCCGCTCACCTGCCGTTTGCGCTGACAATACTCGGCACGGCACAAAAAAGCGGCGGCAGATACGTCAGCCTTACAACTTATGACCAGGCATACGACCTTCTCAATATGCTCAAGGCAAAAAGCGTAAACAATATAACCGTGCGCTACTGCGGCGTGCTTGACGGAGCAAACAACCAGGATTTGCTCTCGGGAGCCTCAACAATAAAAAAACTCGGCGGCAAAAAGTCGTTTGAGAATTTAAAGCAGTATATTACGACTCAAAAATTCGAGATGTACGGCGATGTGAGTACGGTTATTTTCTCTACAGGGGAAAATTCGGATAAGAGCGCGCGCGATATGTCCGGCAAAAAGCTCACCGTTGAGATGCCGGATAAATTCAGCGCTCTGTCAAAGAAAAATACGACCGAAAGCTATGCTTTGGCTCTGTCCAAAATCGAGAAAAATATTACCGATTACGTAAACAGCACAAGCGACTTTGCTTTTGACGGCTATTGTGTAAACGACGCCGGCAGTCTTTTATATTCGGATTTTTCAATGATCGGTCAAAACAGGGATACCGCCGTACAGACTGTTTCAAAAGGAATTGAAAAGCTCTCGAACGGTCACGACCTTATGATATGCGGCGGCAATTTCTATCTGTTGAAAAACGCCGACTTTGTCTCGGGCCTTTCCTATGACACGGCGTACCCTCAAAGCGATTCGTACTCTTCGGTGCCGTTTGTCGAAATGATACTGCACGGCATTTCCGACTACACCATGGCCCCCGTAAACCTTGCCGACGACAGCGAAACGGCATTTTTGAAATCGCTCGAATACGGCGCGATACCGTCGTATGAATGGTACTGCTCAAAGACAGGTAAATCGGAGCTTGACGAAAAATACAGCTATGAAAATCAGCTCAACTCTGCCGCCGAAAAATATCAAACGGCAGACTCTGTTCTCGGCAATCTCCGCAATGCGAGAATGACGGCGCACTACAAGGTTCAGGACGGCGTTTACTGCACGGAATACAATAACAGCATTATAATATACTTAAACTATAACGATACGGCGTTAACCGTTAATTCTCTCACGGTTGAGCCGAAAAGTGCAATGAGAGTTAACTGACGCAAAATAAAATGAGGTGAAAATATGAGAATAACAGACGGATTATCTCCGAAAAAGGTTTTTTATTATTTTGAAGAAATTTCAAAAATACCGCGCGGTTCGGGCAACACAAAAGCGATAAGCGACTACTGTGTAAGATTTGCCGAGAGTCACGGTTTCAAATGTTTGCAGGATGACAGCAACAACTGCATAATCTTTGCCCCTGCCGTAGGCTGTGACAAAGCCGAGCCGATACTTCTCGCCGGGCACCTTGATATGGTCTGCGAAAAAGCCCCCGACTGCACCAAGGATATGGAAAAAGAGGGTATCGACCTTGCGGTCGACGGCGACAATATTTCGGCGGTGGGCACTACGCTCGGAGCCGATGACGGAATCGCCGTTGCCATGATACTCGCACTTCTCGACTCCGACAATAAAAGGCCGCCCGTAGAGGCAGTCTTTACAACGGACGAAGAAACGGGTATGGACGGCGCAAAGAACATTGACACGTCAAGCCTTCGCGGAAAAATGATGATAAATCTCGATTCGGAGGACGAGGGAGTATTTACCGTAAGCTGTGCAGGCGGAAACAGAACGCGCTGCATACTTCCCATAAAAAGAGAAGAATACGACGGCGAAACATTAAAAATAACTGTTTCGGGTCTTAAAGGCGGTCACTCCGGTGCCGAAATTCACCGCGGCAGGGCAAACGCCGATATGCTTCTCGGCAGAATACTTAATTACGTGCTGCCCATTTGCGAAGCAAGAATAATAAGCGTTGACGGCGGACTAAAGGATAACGCCATCCCGACAAGTGCCGAGGCGATTGTCAAAACAAAAAAAACCGAAAAGCTCAAAAAAGCAGTTTGTGAAATAAGCGAAGTAATAAAGAACGATTATTCTTTCGTTGACGACGGAATCGATATAGACGTTAAAGAAGCTGCTTCAAAGGAAAAAGCCGCAAATGCCGACTCTACCAAAAAGGCAGTTGCTATGCTGTCCGCCCTCCCGTGCGGACTTATCTCAATGAGCCGTGACATAGAGGGCCTTCCGGAAACCTCGCTCAACCTCGGCATATTAAAGACCGAGGAAAGTGAAATTTCGGCGGAATTTTGTATAAGAAGCAGCGTACTGCTGAAGAAAGAGGAACTCAAGAATCGCCTCGCTCTGATTATGAGAGCCATAGGCGGCAAGGTAATTTCCTTCGGCGATTACCCTGCATGGGAATATAAAAAAGATTCGCGCCTCAGAAGCGTTATGACAGAGGTTTATGAGAAAATGTATAAAAATGAACCTGTCATAACCGCTATACACGGCGGTGTTGAATGCGGCTTGTTTTCCGATAAAATCGACGGCCTTGACTGCGTTTCAATAGGTCCGAACCTTAAAGACATACACACCTATCGCGAGAGTATGAGCATTTCCTCCGTAAAAAGAACCTGGGAGTTTTTACTTGAGGTTTTGAACGAGCTTGCAAAGGGTTAATAACATCATCATACCAAACAGGCAACTATAAAGCGAAGCCCTCCGTCAAAGAAGGAGAGCTTCGCTGTTTTTGTTTGTTCGATTTTCAAAACGTATTATTTTAATGCGTTTTCGGTTATTCGGCGCATTTCGTCCATTTTCTTTTCCATATCGGCCACAAGAGCAAACTGCGTTTTTGCTCTTACGAGGTTATGCTCGGGATAATCGGTCTTGAAATAAACATCTCCGTTTAAATAGTCACCGAGGAAGCGTATACCGCACTCATATGTCATAAGCTTAGACGAAAACGCCATATACTCAGTCTCGGTTTCGGTAAGGCTGTCCTTGGCGGAGCTTAAATAGCCCCTTGTGTATGCTTCGTAAAGCGGCAGGCTGAGCGATACCTTTGAAACGTCCTTTTCATCCTCAGCCGCCGTATTTGCGCCGAAGCGGATGCTGTCGCCGAAATCATAGAGCGAAAGTCCCGGCATTACGGTGTCAAGGTCAATTATACAGATTCCGTCATTTGAATCACGGTCAAAAAGAATGTTGTTGAGCTTTGTGTCGTTATGAGTGACGCGAAGCGGCAGACTGCCGCGCTCTATAAGGTCTAAAAGAACGTGCGTGTCGTTTTCTCTTGCAACGGCAAAATCAATAAGCTCTCGCACACCTTCGGCTCTTCCCGCTCTGTCCTCTTTTACCGCGGACATAAAATCAAGGAATCTCGAGTATGTATCATGGAACTTCGGTATTGTTTCAAAAAGGCTGTCAATGGGATAATCTGAGAGCTGACGCTGAAATTCGCCGAATGCTCTGCCTGCATTTTCAAACACCTCGGCGGAGTCGATTATATTGCAGGTATAAACATTATCTATATATTTGTATACGCGCCAGCAATCACCGTTTTCATCGCGGAAATAATACTTACCGTCCGCCGCCTTAAGGAACGTTAAGGTTCCGCGGTCGGCGTCTTTGCCGGCCTTTAAAAGTGCGGAGCGGATATGTGAGGTAACACCGACAATGTTGCTCATGAGCGCATCGGGATTTTTAAATATACCGGTATTTATTTTTTGGAGCGTATATTTTACGGTTTCGCCTTTGTCATCAAAGGATATGACATAAGTGGAATTTATATGCCCATCATTAAGAGCGGTGTATTCCTTAAAATTTCCGTTAATTGAAAAATCAGCGGCAATACAGTCAATATCACAAGGTAATGCAGACAAATTAAACACGCCTTTCCGAAAATGCTTTTTAGTAAAGTTATTTTATTATATTATTTAATGAACGGTAAGTCAACAAATTTCGACATCCGCCTGCTTTACGGCGTATAGTCAAGGTCCTCCAAAATTTCAAGCAGCTCGGAGCGCAGCGCCGAATTGCCCAAAATCCGCACATCGGAAAGAAGCGCCGCATCGTCCTTTGCCTTTTCAAGGATTAAATAACGACGTTTTTTCAAGTTATTGATACCGTTGAATTTTGTCATAGCCTCACGGACTGCTTCGCGCTTCGGTTTGTTCTTAAGCACCGTAACGCCGTAAAGCTCCGCTTCTATCGGGGCGGAAATCTCCGTGGGAGGCAACGAAACGGTAACTCTGCCGCCTGCATTCGTGACCGAACAATCAAGCTTTTCGCCGCCTGACATAACCCTTACGCTCTCTGCGGATACAATGTCGGAAAACTCAAACACATACTGCCTTTTAAGCGGAAGATAATCCTTTTCCTTTCCGCCGCAGAGAGTCAGCTTAATACCGTTTTCGGTTTCGCTGACGGAAAGCTCGGTTATTGAAAAATCGCCGTCCTTAAAGCCGTTAGTCTCGCCGTCGTCCTCGTAAAGAGAAAAGCTGCCGTTGCCGCGGTACACCTTGAATTTCAATACTGTGGGATTTTTGCAGCTGTTCCCCTCATCAAGAGACAGCGGTATTATCGCTCCCTCGCGTGCAAAAACAGGCATCGTATTAAGCTCGCTGTGTATTCTGACCGTCTTTGAACCACGATATATTTTGCCCGTGAAGACGTCAGTCCAACGTCCCTTAGGCAGCCATACACGGGTTTCGGCGCGGCGCGTCTTTTTATTTATCTTTGATGTGACGGGGCAAACCAAAAGCTCGCTGCCGAACATATATCCGTTACGGCATTTGTAATCACCCTCGCACTCCGGGTTATCGTAGTAAAGCGGTTCACAGAGTGCTCTTCCGAATTTATGAGTACGGTAATTCATAGAGTAGAGATACGGGATCAGTTCATGACGAAGCCTCAAATAACGTTCCGCTGTCATTTCGGCTTCCCAGCCGTAATTCCACGGCTCCTTGCCGGAGAGCGGGTCATTGCTTGAATGCAAGCGCATAATCGGCGAAAAAGTGCCTAATTGCACCCAGCGCACGTACATCTCATCATCGTGCCTGCCGAAGCAATGGCCGCCTATATCATGGCTCCACCAGGTATATCCGCAGTTCGACGCGGTAGATGTAAAATACGGCTGAAATTTAAGAACTCGCCAGCTCATAAATGTATCTCCCGAAAATCCGAGGGGATATCTGTGAGAGCCTATGCCGGCATAACGCGAAAGAATGAGAGGACGCTTGCCCGAACGCTGCCTGTCAAGATAATGATAGTGATTCAGCGCCCATAAAGGGTCAAGCCCCGGAAGCTTGCTCTTTTTGCCCTGCTGCCAATCTATCCACCAAAAATCGACTCCCTCATCCTCATACGGATGGTGTGCCGTATCAAAATATGTGTTTATAAACTGTGTATCGGTTATATCAAATTCTATCGGCTTTTTCTCGGCCGGGTCAAGCCCCATAGCCCTCGCCGCCGCGTCGTAGCAGTTTTCAAACGAACGTATGCCGAGAGCAGGATGCAAATTCAGCGTAACTTTAAGCCCCTGCTCATGCAGGAAATTCAAAAAGCCCCTGTAATCTGGGAAAAGCTCGGTGTTCCAGCTGTATCCGGTCCATCCGTCTGACCAAAACAGCGGTCTCGTTTTATTGTATTCTGCATCCGGAAATTGCTTTTTAACATCTACCCAATGCCAATCCATATCAACCGTGGCTACGGTAAGCGGGACATTGTGTTTTTTAAATTCAAGCATCAGGTTTTGATATTCGCTCTGTGTATACGCCTTATAGCGGCTCCACCAGTTACCGAGAGCAAAACGCGGCACCAACGGCACCTCGCCCGTAATTTTATAAAGAGCATTGACCGCACCTATAGAATCGGTGCCGTATGCAAACACATAAATATCGCGTTCTTTCGCGGGGCGCGGTCTGACTTCTCCGTCTTTACACATAAGCAGCGACTTGCTGTCATCAAATACGGCAGCTCCGTCACACGAGATAACTCCGTCTTTGAGCGGAATCGCACCGTGTGACTGATCAAGAGTGCGTGCCGTGCCCTTTAAATTCTCACTGTTATCACAGCTCGACTCCATATCTCCGATTTTGGCATATATCGCCGTACCGTTTTTGCGGTTTATGCAAAACTCGGCTTTTTCGGTTTTTATTATGATTTTGGTCTTTGTTATTTCATATGTAAAATCGACCTTACCGTGATTGCGGAACCAAACACTTTGCGTCGCTTCATCGCAAAAGGATTTCTCACTTCCGCACTCTACCCTTATAAGATTCGGAAATATGACCGTTATTCTTATGCTGCCGGCTAAAAGAATATTGTCCGGCTCGGCCTTACCGTCCGTTTTTGCAACAAGGTATTCATGAAGCGTTTTTTCTTCCATAATATCAGTCCTTTACCTCATCAAAGCTGAAAGCACGGTTAAAAATCTCAATGCTTTTTACACTTGCACCGCATTTGATTTCACCTGCGGCAATATCTGCGCCTGCATTTCTCACATCATAGCCGGAGCAATCGAGTTTACCGTCTATATAGAGCTTAATCATACCGTTTCTCTCGCGCAAGGCGTATACCTTTACATTATCTTTGCCGGCAATTATCGTATCGGATTTTGCCTTAATTCCCTTAACGTCGAAAACAAGCTTCCCGTTTGCGGCAAAAATGCTCATATCTTTGCCGCCGAGAAGTATCATACCGTCTGTGGGAACAGCGGAAAGCGTCAGCCTGAGAGCAAAGTCACCGCGCCCCGAAACGCCGTAGGATATAGGTATACACCCGTTTTTGAAATATGTTACGGGGACTTTTTCGGAAAGAACGTTTCCGTAAATATCTTTTACATCTATATCTATATCAAGCTTTTGTAAATTTTCGCCCTCGGCAGGCAAATACACTCTGACATCGCTGTAATTAGCCCGAAGCTCTTTTTTAAGAGCCGCGCCGCCAAGTGTAAAGGTACTCGCTTTTACAGCGATATGACTGTTAAATCTGAATTCAACGGTCTTTTCGTCGATGAATTTTGCCTCTGTAAGCTTTAACGGAGATGTATTTTCGTTTATAAACTTGAAAATTCGTATTTCATGCGGCTCCAAATCCACCGAAACGGTGTCACCGTATGAGTATTTCCTTTCATTGGGTTTTTCCGTATACGGCAAAACCGTGACGCACGTCATATTTTCGGCACCCTCGACAACTCCTATAATTCTGTCAAGAATAAATGAGAAGCTCTGTTTTTTATTAGCCGGATTTCGCACCGAAACTATACCGTTTGCGTTTTCCCATGCGGAGTAACCGTAAACGCTGCCCGTGTCGGGAGACTCGCCTATCAGCTTTGAATTTCGCAATATGCTGAAATTCTCCCTGATAAACGACAAAACATCGGCATTGATAAGCCACATATCGGGCGTAAAGAGGTTAAAGCTGTAATAAAGCTCCCAAAACGCCGTACCGCGCGTGGATATCATATACATATATTTGCGGAATTCCTCATCCGTCATATGAATCTTTGCGGTGTTGCCGTAAATCGGCTCGTGATTATACATATTTGACAGAGGGAACTGATACTGCCTTTTTCTGTGGAAGTCAAAATACTTTGAATCGCGGTATGTAAGCATTCTGTCAATATCGCTTCCGCAGAGCTTTTCTCCGCTTGTCGTCTTATCTATAAAGCCTATGTCGCCGCTGTTTTGCATCCAAAAGCTCTCGCTGTACATAAGATGCCACGGGCTCGCGTTACAATAGCTTGTCTGGTTAATCCAGAGATCCTTGCCCTCTTTCTCGCGAAGAAGGTGCATTTTTTCAAATATATCCGTCCAGTTTTCCCAGCAGTCCGTAAAGCAGTACATACCGTGCTTTCCGCCTACGGGATGCCCGTGATGTCTGTTTTTACACGATTTCAGCAGAAAACCGTCAAGTTTCCAATAGTTGATATCAAATTTTTCCATACAATCAAGGAAAAACTCAAGCACATTTTTTGTGTATCGGTGATCGGCAACGCACACATCACGGCTCTGCCTGTTATAGCCGCCCTTGCCGGAGCGCTCCATTCTTCTGCCGAACTTGTCGGTTTTCAAATTATAGCCGCCGCGAGGTCCGAGCCAAAGTCCGAATTCGGACGAAAATTTCTTGCTGAGCGCAGAGCTCTCATAGAGTTCATTGGGGAATTTATCATTGAAGCACCAAAAATCCTTATCGTAATCAACCCAACCATCGTCTACGACATAAGAATTGAGCGGCGGAACGCCTGCACTCGAAAGGCCCTTTTCTATTTCAAAAAAAGAGTCGCGTATGTTTTCGCTTGTTATATCAAGCATATGGTCGTACCAAGAATTGTACTGAGTGCGGAGATAAATCGGTTTTGCAATGCCTTTTATATACTCAAGGAAATCGGCTCTCACAACCTCCATATCAAAGCTGCGCGCCGCACCGCCGATTGTCGGATGTGAAATATAGATTTCATTGCCGTTTGACAGCTCCTTAAGGGCTTTTCCGGCGAAATATCTTATATGCGCCGTATTATCTACTATGTTATTATCAGTCGTCGGAAATTCACAGCCGAAATACATACCGTTTATATATATCGGCTGACCGAGTGCCGACTGAAACTGCGAAAGATAGGCTTTTTCCATATCCGGTCTTGAAAAGCGCATTTTAATATCGGCTCCGAGCACAAAATATTCAAGGTCGATATAATCAATGAACAGTTTTTTCGGGGCACTTGACGATATGGTAACATATTTTCTGATAACGGGGTCAGAGTCCCTCGCCTCAAATATCACCTTCACAAATACGTCGAAAGAGTGTATACGGTACGGCTCAAAGCAAAATACGGCTTTTTTAACCGCCCCATCCTCTTTCAGCTCCGTGCTTTTCAGTTTGC
>ENA-OPCU01000593-OPCU01000593.1-human-gut-metagenome-genome-assembly--contig:-NODE-593-length-12742-cov-4.002838_pt1 | contig 12742 bp, 13 predicted proteins | sample MGYA00241255_ERZ501490 | MGnify/ENA primary metagenome ERZ501490 (study PRJEB25962, sample SAMEA2042627) | human gut metagenome | biome: human gut; feature: human-associated habitat; material: faeces... | reverse complement strand
GAGCATCTGCCTTACAAGCAGAGGGTCATAGGTTCGAGCCCTATAGGTCCCATTTACAAGACATGGCGAGATAGCTCAGTTGGCTAGAGCATGCGGTTCATACCCGCAGTGTCGAGGGTTCGAATCCCCCTCTCGCTACTATTTGATGAGACGGAAGACATTCCGTCTTTTTTTTATTCATATAAGGAGGATATCACATGAGAGTTGGAATGGGATACGATGTCCACAGACTAGTTGAGGGACGAAAACTTATAATCGGAGGAGTTGAGATTCCATATGAGAAAGGACTCCTTGGACACAGCGATGCGGATGTACTTCTTCATGCGATAATGGATGCGCTTCTCGGTGCTGCGGCGTTGGGGGATATTGGAAAGCATTTCCCTGATACTGATGAGAGGTATAAGGGAGCGGACAGCATGAAGCTCCTGTCAGAAGTGAAGAGACTTCTCGAGGAGAAGCTCTACATCATCGAGAACATAGATGCGACCGTAATTGCCCAGAGCCCTAAGATGGCGCCGTACATTGATCAGATGAGGGAGAATATCTGTAATTGCCTGTGTATAGACAAGGATCAGGTCAATATCAAGGCGACAACGGAGGAGAAGCTTGGGTTTACCGGAGGGGGACTTGGAATAAGCTCCCAGGCGGTGTGCCTCATAGAGTCGGCATTTAATTACGCCGGAGATGATGCCGGAGCTGTCAGAACGGCAGGCTGTGGCGGATGCGGTGGATGTCCAGCGGGAATAAGATGACAAAACAGCCCATGTATGCTAGAATATAAGGGCTTAGAATTTTAAAGAACTTAAGGAGAAAAAAGGTATGTTAAATGATGGTTATGCAGAACATATAGTTAAGGCGAAGACACCTGCGAGTGTTACCTGCGGTATGGCTGCCGGAATCGTGCTGATGATCGCCGGACTTGGCGCAGCGATGTTCGTTCAGGGCTTTGGCAGTATTGGATTCTTAGTTGCGATTGCAGGTGCTGTTGTATTTGGTATTTTTGTTTCCAGAAGAGAGACGGAGTATGAATATATAATGGTGAATGAGGATATAGACATCGCAAGGATCATTGCAAAGAAGAGCAGAAAAAAGATCATGAGCTTCAGCAACGCCGATGTAAAGTTCATTGCGAAAGAGGGATGCATTTACCTCGACAATGAGCTTCAGCAGGACAGCTCAATAAAGACCAGGGATTTCACATCCGGCAATAAGCAGAATCAGGATGGTGTGTATGTGTTCGTCCTCAATAAGAACGGCAAGGCTGAATTCGTGAAGCTTGAGCTCTCAGACAGAACTATTGATCATGTAAATAACTTTTTCAGAGGAAAGTATAAAGAATAAATAATATTGACCCTCACGGTTGATACTAAACTGTATATATACAGGAGGTGTCGCTGTGAGGGTCTTTGTGTGTAAGTGCTTTACTATATTTATGACGGGTGGTATGATATATTATTTCCTGGAGATATCAGCCAGGCATTATTCCCATTATTCCATGATAATTTGTGGAGGTCTTGCTACGCTTTTGTGCGGCGGACTGAACCAGATGTTTCCGAAGATGGGGATACTTGCGCAGATGCTGGTTTCCTCTGTGATAATATCTGAGCTGGAGTTCCTGACCGGGTATGTTGTGAATATAAGACTAGGACTTAACGTGTGGGATTACTCTGATATGCCGTTAAATCTTGCGGGGCAGATATGTGTGCCTTATTCTATCCTGTGGATGTTCCTGTCGCTGATCATAATATATGTGGATGATGAGATACGGTGTCATATGTATAATGAAGAAAGGCCTGAGTACAGATTAATATAAAATATGGGAAAAAGCTCTTGATTCCATAGGGGAGTGGAGTAACAGCTTTTTCCCATATTCCATGTGTGTGCATATTTAATAAATTCCGTGTGAAAATATTATGATTCAAGGGGAGTAATCTTTAAACCCTTATAAAGCTTAGTATAAAGATTGCGCTCATCAGAGTACAACATTATACCACGTGAATCGCGTACGATATACGCATATTTGTTCTTCTGCACATTCATGTAAAGAACTTCATCAACGTTGAGCTCCTTGGCTTTGACCTTGGCAACGCTGACGCTGAGCGGCTCTAACTTGTACTTTTTAATTGCCTGCTGAACTGTCATAATCTACACCTCCATTGATAAATGATCATAACGTGCTTTAGTAACTATCTACAGTATATTGTAAAGATATAACAAAGTCAACTAGTAAACATGCACAAATGTGCAAAAGATAATCGAATGTTGTAAAATGTGGTGTGAAATATCGACAAAAAAAGGAGAAAACAATGATGCAAAATGCAAATTATTATCAAATGATGGAGAGACAGATAGCTGAATTTGATAGTGAAAATACACAATGCGGCAGAAAAAAACTGTTGCTGCACTGCTGTTGTGCGCCATGTTCCAGCCATTGTCTGTCGGTCCTTGCGGAGCATTTTGACATAACAGCTTATTTTTACAATCCAAATATAACGGATTACGATGAGTACATAAAAAGATTCCGTGAGCTTGACAGATTTGTACATGAAGTATATGTGGAAGGAGTGGATGTCGAACTGGCGGAGCATGAGCCGCAGGTGTTTCTGGATATGGCTAAGGGCAGGGAGGATCTTCCTGAGAGAGGACTCAGGTGCTATGACTGCTATAAGCTGAGACTTGAGAAGAGCGCGATCCATGCGAAGAAAAATGAATATGACGTATTTACGACCACATTGTCGATAAGCCCCCACAAGAATGCGGACTGGCTGAACGAGATAGGTGCAGAGATGAGCAGGAAATACGACATAGATTATCTGTTCAGTGATTTCAAGAAGAAAAATGGATATAAGCACTCGATAGAGCTGTCAAAGGAATATGGATTATACAGACAGAATTTCTGTGGATGTGAATTTAGCAGACGGGCTGCTGAGCTCAGAGATGAAAAAATTAATAAAAATATTGTATAAAAAACAAGATTTTTGCCGTGAACACAAAAATAAAAAATATATCGAAAAAAATATTGTACCGCCTTGTCAAATGTGGTAGTATTTATTAAATTAAGAAAAAAGAGGCCAATAAATGTGGGTTATCTCAAGCGTTTCCCCCGTTTTCACTCTTTTTTTTTGAGCAAAAATAGAAAAAACGAAAGGAATACGATTATGAAAGCTTTTTTGATACTTGAAGACGGACACGTGTTTGAAGGTAAAAGTATTGGCTCTACTGATGAGATAATCAGTGAGATAGTATTCAATACTTCGATGACCGGCTATCTGGAAATTCTTACAGATCCATCATATGCAGGGCAGTCAGTATGTATGACATATCCGCTTATAGGCAACTACGGTGTATGCAGAGAGGATATGGAGGCTGGCAGACCTTGGCAGTCAGGATTCATTGTTAGAGAGCTCTGCAAGACTCCTAGTAATTTCAGAAGCGAGATGACCATAAACGAATTTCTTGTTGAGAATAATATAACTGGTATAGAAGGAATAGATACCAGAACACTTACCAAGATCCTCAGGAAAGATGGTACCATGAGAGGTATGATCACAACTGATGAGAATTATGATTTTGATGAGTGCATGAAGCGTATTAAGGCATGGAAGATGGGACATGTTGTTCTCGATGTTACATGTAAGGAGAAAATATTCTATCCTGGTGACGGATTCAAGGTTGCAGTCATCGATCTCGGTGTTAAAAAGAACATCGTCAAGTCCCTCCTTGCAAGAGGTTGTCAGGTTACTGTATATCCTGCAGAGACACCTGCTGAGGAGATCATCGCAGACGCTCCGGACGGAATCATGCTTACAAATGGTCCTGGAGATCCAAAGGAGTGTAAGGTCACAATAGCTCAGGTAAAGAAGCTTTTCGATACAGATATTCCAATTTTTGCTATATGTCTTGGACATCAGCTCATGGCGCTTGCCAACGGCGGTGATACAGAGAAGATGAAGTACGGACACAGAGGTGCAAACCATCCTGTAAGAGATATGAAGACCGGCAAGGTATATATTTCAACACAGAATCACGGATATATGGTCAAGGAAGACAGCCTCGACAGAAAGATCGCAGAGGTCAGCTTCGTCAATGTAAATGACGGAACAGTAGAGGGAGTTCACTATCTTGGAAAGAATGCACAGACAGTTCAGTTCCATCCGGAGGCATGTGCAGGTCCGCTGGATACAGATTCACTGTTTGATACATTTATGAATATGATGGAGGTGTCAAAGTAATGCCAAAGAATCCTAATATAAAAAAGGTTGTAGTTATCGGATCAGGTCCTATAGTCATCGGTCAGGCTGCTGAGTTTGATTACGCCGGAACACAGGCGTGCCGTTCTCTTAAGGAAGAGGGACTGTGCGTTGTCCTCATCAACTCAAACCCTGCAACCATCATGACGGACAAGGATATAGCAGATAAGGTATATATTGAGCCTCTTACGGTTGATGTTGTAAAGGCTATCATTGAGAAGGAGAAGCCGGACAGCCTTCTGCCGACACTCGGCGGTCAGGCAGCCCTCAACATCGCCATGGAGCTTGATGAGTCAGGTTTCCTCAGAGAGCATGACGTGCTTCTCATAGGAACATCATCAACGACCATCAAGAAGGCCGAGGACAGACTTGAGTTCAAGAAGACTATGGAGAAGATCCATGAGCCTGTAGCACCTTCAGAGGTCGTTACAACAGTTCAGGGCGGTCTTAACTTTGTCAAGAAGATTGGATACCCTGTAGTTCTCCGTCCTGCATATACACTTGGAGGTTCAGGTGGTGGTATCGCTGAGAATGAGGAAGAGTTCAAGGAGATCCTCATGAACGGTCTGAGACTTTCACGTGTAGGACAGGTTCTTGTCGAGAGATGTATCGCAGGATGGAAGGAGATCGAGTACGAGGTTATGCGTGATGCAAATGGTACATGTATAACCGTATGTAACATGGAGAACCTTGATCCTGTCGGAGTACACACTGGAGACTCTATAGTCGTGGCTCCATCACAGACACTTGGTGACAAGGAGTACCAGATGCTCAGAAGCTCAGCACTGAACATTATCTCAGAGCTCAACATCAAGGGTGGATGTAACGTTCAGTTTGCTCTGAATCCTAATTCATTTGAGTATTGTGTTATCGAGGTAAACCCAAGAGTTTCAAGATCATCAGCACTTGCATCAAAGGCAACCGGATATCCTATTGCAAAGGTATCTGCCAAGATAGCCCTTGGATACAACCTGGATGAGATCAAGAACGCTATTACAAAGAAGACATATGCCAGCTTTGAGCCGGCACTTGATTACGTGGTTGTCAAGATCCCTAGACTTCCATTTGATAAATTCATCGCCGCTGACCATGATCTGACAACACAGATGAAGGCAACCGGTGAGGTTATGAGTATCTGTACAAACTTTGAGGGTGCACTTATGAAGGCTCTCCGTTCACTGGAGCAGCATGTAGACAGTCTCTGGTCAAGCAGATACAAGGATATGACAGACGAAGAGGTTATAAAGCTTCTCGGACATGTTGATGACAGACGTATCTATGTCATAGCTGAGGCTATCAGACGTGGAATATCATACGATCAGATCTATGACATCACCAAGATCGACAGATGGTTCATAGACAAGATCCACAACCTTGTTAAGGCTGAGAGAAAGATAATCGAGTCCAAGGGAGATATCTCCAAGGAGCTAATGAAGGAGATCAAGAGAGTTGAGTTCCCTGACAAGGTTATCGCGAGACTCACAGGCAAGACAGAGAAAGAGATCAGACAGATGCGTTACGACTACGGTGTAACAGCACACTTCAAGATGGTTGATACATGTGCAGCAGAGTTTGATGCCATGACTCCATATTACTATTCATGCTTTGATTCTCTGGAGAACGAGGTCGCTGAGGATAACTCAAAGAAGAAAGTAATGGTACTTGGTTCAGGCCCGATCAGAATCGGACAGGGTATCGAGTTCGATTACTGTTCAGTTCACAGCACATGGGCATTTGAGAGAAAGGGTTACGAGACAATCATCGTCAACAACAACCCTGAGACAGTCAGTACAGACTTTGATATAGCAAACAAGCTTTACTTTGAGCCTCTTACAGCGGAGGATGTTGAGGCTATAGTAAATCTGGAGCATCCGGATGGAGCTGTTGTACAGTTCGGTGGACAGACCGCTATCAAGCTCACAGAGGCACTCATGGAGATGGGGGTACCAATCCTTGGAACAAGTGCAGAGAATGTAGATGCAGCAGAGGACAGAGAGCTCTTCGATGAGATCCTTGAGAAGTGCTGTATACCAAGACCTGCTGGTAAGACGGTATTTACAAGAGAGCAGGCGCTTGAGGCTGCAAATGAGCTGGGTTATCCGGTACTTGTAAGACCTTCATACGTTCTCGGTGGACAGGGAATGCAGATCGCGATCTCTGATAAGGATATCATAGAGTTCATGGATATCATCAACAGACATACCCAGGAGCACCCAATACTTGTAGATAAGTACATCATGGGTAAAGAGGTCGAAGTCGATGCTGTATGTGATGGAGATGACATACTTATCCCTGGTATCATGGAGCATGTTGAGAGAGCCGGAATACATTCAGGAGACAGTATCTCGGTATATCCTGCACAGACACTCTCACCAAAGACAAAGAGAGTCATCGCTGATTACACCAAGAAGCTTGCAAACAGCCTGCACGTAATCGGACTTATAAATATACAGTTTATTGCATACAATGATGAGGTATATGTAATAGAGGTAAATCCTCGTTCAAGCCGTACAGTTCCATATATAAGCAAGGTAACAGGAATACCTATCGTAGATCTTGCAACACGTGTTATCACAGGTGAGAAGATCAAGGATATGGGTTACACACCTGGTCTTCAGCCGGAGTCAGAGTATTTCGCAATCAAGAAGCCTGTATTCTCATTTGAGAAGATCAGAGGCGCTGATATCAGCCTTGGACCAGAGATGAAGTCTACAGGTGAGTGTCTTGGTATATCTAAGAGTTTTGATGAGGCACTTTATAAGGCATTCGAGGGAGCCGGAATCAGACTTCCAAAGCATAAGCAGATTATCATGACTCTTGCAGATAAGGATAAGCAGGATGGTATTGATATTGCACAAAGATTCGAAGCATTAGGTTACAAGATTTATGCTTCAAGAGGAACAGCCAAGGTTCTTAAGGAAAATGGCGTACATGCAATTCAGGTTAATAAGATCGGCCAGGAAGCTCCTACACTCCTTGACCTTATCTTAGAGCATAAGATTGACCTTGTAATTGATACACCAGAGAGTGGTATTGAGAGAGCCAAGGACGGATTCCTTATCAGAAGATATGCTATCGAGACAGGAGTTCACTGCCTTACAAGTCTTGATACAGCCCATGCACTTATATCAAGTCTTGAGCATGCATTCAATAATCAGGAATTATCTATAGTTGATATTGCTAAGATTGATAATCGTGGTAATAATTAATAATATGATTTTTATGAAGAGGCACTGTGTAAACACGGTGTCTCTTTTTTGCTAAACAGTTGACCGACTTGATATTATTAGGTATAATTTACAAGTATATATTAAAAAAGGGAAGGTTATGAAATGAACGAAAATCGTAATTCATTCAAGGGCTCTATAGGGTTCGTCCTTGCAGCAGCGGGTAGTGCTGTAGGACTTGGTAACATATGGAGATTTCCTTATTTGGCAGCTAAAGATGGAGGCGGATTATTCCTCGTTATTTACATTGTTTTAGCATTAACATTTGGTTTTACTCTACTCACAACAGAAATTGCTATTGGACGAAAGACAAAGCAGAGTCCGCTTACAGCTTACAGCAAGTTAAAGAGTAAGTGGAAGCCACTGGGGATTATTGCGTGTATTGTACCTATGATGATATTTCCATACTATGTAACAATCGGTGGATGGGTACTTAAGTATCTTCTTGTTTATATTACAGGTAATGGACATGCAGCAGCACAGGACGGATATTTCTCAGGATTTATCGGTCAGACAGCAGAGCCAATCATAATGATGCTTGTGTTTACAATAATTGTTGCATTTATTATATTCCGTGGTGTTAACAGCGGTATTGAATCATCATCAAAGATTATCATGCCATTACTTATTGTGCTTGTTCTTGGTGTATCTGTATATTCACTTACAATTTCATATACAGACATTGATGGCACAACAAGAACAGGTTTACAGGGATTAGGAGCATATGTAATTCCTAACATGAAAGGAATTACTGTTAAGCAGTTCTGTACAGTTCTTATGGACGCAATGGGACAGCTTTTCTACAGTTTAAGTGTTGCTATGGGTATTATGATTGCATATGGTTCATACGTAAGTGATGATGCTAATCTTGGAAAGTCAATTAATCAGATTGAGATATTTGATACGGTAGTTGCATTTCTTGCAGGTGTAATGATTATTCCTGCTGTATTTGTATTCATGGGAAGAGATGGAATGACAGCATCAGGTCCAAGTCTTATGTTTGTTTCGCTTCCTAAAGTATTTGATTCTATGGGATTTGCAGGAAATGTAATTGGTGCAATATTCTTTGCAATGGTATTCTTTGCAGCCCTTACAAGTGCAGTTTCAATTATGGAAGCTATTGTTTCAAGCTTTATGGATGAATTTAAGTTAAACAGAAACAAGGCTACAGCAATAGAAACTGTAATCGGTATAGCTGTTGCAGTTATCGTATGCTTAGGATATAATAAACTGTTATTTGATATTAAGCTCCCTAACGGAGTACATGCACAGGTGCTTGATATTATGGATTATGTCAGCAATAATGTACTTATGCCAATAGTTTCTATAGGAACATGTATCCTTATTGGATGGATACTTAAGCCAAAGACTGTTATAGATGAAGTTGAGAAAACAGGAATTAAGATGGTAAGAAAGGGCCTTTATACAGTTATGGTAAAGTGGGTTGCTCCAATTCTTTTATTCCTTCTTCTTCTTAAATCACTTGGAATTCTTACTATAATCTGATACAGGTAAGGTTTACAGATTACTAATGTTTCTGCAAGAGGTTAATAAATGATTAATAAAAAGTTTTGTATAACAATGTCTGGTTTTATGATTGCATCCTTAATGTTGACAGGGTGCAGTTCAATGTTTGGTAATCCAATGAAATATGTTATAAGTCAGGATGAGACAAGGCAGGAACAGACTGAATCACAGAATGATACAGGGAATAATGATACTTCTTCTGATGAACAGATTTCATCAGAAGAAGATAATGATAATCAGGGAATATATATACTTGGTACAGATAAGATGTCTGATTATTCAGTATCGGGTATGTTAAAGGCTGTTAAAGAAATTAATGAAAATATTGAGGATGATAAGACAAAAGGAATAATACTTATCGGAGAAGAACAGTATATTGATTATATTTCATATTTTATAGCATTGACTGTTGAGGATAAAAAGCCGTTGGTTATAATTAAGAATCTTAATGATGATACAAAGCAGGCAGCACTCATATCACAGGTTAAGTCATATATTAATGGAGAGGCAGAATCACTGCCGCAGGATTGTATGGTTAACAAGAATGTATCTGATGTATTTGACATTTCTTCTGTAAAAACATTGCCTGATGTAGATATTTTCTATGATTATATAGGTGCTAACATGGATGAATTATCCAAGAAAATTTATATCAGCAATGGAATGGTAATAATACCATCAACAGCTGGTGCTGATATATCAAGTGAAACTTATGAAATTATATCACAGAAGAATATTGCGCCGGTGGTTATCACATGCAGTAAAGATGTTTTAGATACCAGGATTAAAGACAACTCAACGGATAATATTTATTATACAGATTTAGAACCATATAAGGCACGTTTAATGCTTATGTTTTTACTGAATAAAAATAGTGATTCTGATTCTATAAAAAATGCTTTGATTAAGGCAGATTAAAACATCATTTATTGAAAGAATATCAATATTGTGGTATTCTGTCAGTATAAGATTTAGCTAGTAAAAGATTGGAGAATATAATGGATTCAACAAAGGCACAGGATATTACAAGACATATTTTTAAAGATGAGGATAAGGGCTGTGAATATATTAAGAACCTTGCTTTATCTGACAGTGTTGAAGTACTTACAAAAATTATTCCTGCATTAATTAATGAAGCGGAAGAAAAGAAGAATGTTAATGATGCTGGTTACTTTAGCTGGCTTAATGACATTTACCGTAAAATTGTTATTGAAAAGCTTATGAATGCAGAACATTTATGGACTATATACTGCGATAATACAGGCTATCCATATGTTGTAGATAATGATATTGTTGTACTTTATGATTATGCTAATCATCTTAAAGTTGAAGAAAGACTTAAAAAATATGGCTTCAGTATTTCATTTGGCATAGAAGATGGTCAGGGTATTATGTCTGAAGTTGGACATATGTACAGAAATGGTATTAAGAATATCAGATTTATAGATGGCAGGGACAATATGCTTACTATATCAAGAGAAGAAATTGCAACATATGATATGTTCTTTAAGGATGAATATGTTACTAACCCTGCATTACAGAATGCACTTATTTCTTTTTTTCAGGAATTCAGAAAAGATAAAGTTGATGATAATTCACCAGTTCTTGCATCTAAAGAGACAGATTTAAAGGTAGCACTCCGCAATGCAGATTTTATGGTTCCTTGTACTAAGGAAGAAACAGATGATTCTGTTTCGATTGCACATCCTTATGTGGATATAACTGATAAGGTAGAGCATAAAGAAGGCGAGCAGGTATTGGCGCTTCCTGTATTTACAGATGGTATAGAGCTTGATAAATGCTATTTTGATAAACATGAGAATATGTTATATACATATATGGAACTGTTGAAGTCAGTGACGGAGATTGGTGCATCAGGAATAGTTATTAATCCATTAGGTGTGAGTTATTATGTTCCACTTGATATTATGAAAAAGATAATAGCTGATTAGATATATCAGGGCATGTGGCGAAAGAGGAAGTTCTATGGCAGATATGAATGTTAATTATATCAATCCATTTTTAGAGTCTGCGATTGCAATAGTAAGAGACGCCTGTCAGGTGGAATTAAAAATAGGAAAGCCATATGCTAAAATGGTTGAACTGACAGAGGGTACGGTGGTAATCCTTATAGGTGTAACCGGAGAGATGAGAGGTCAGGTTGTATTATCCATAGATGAAAAGAAAGCGTGTGAGATTGCTTCGCGTATGATGATGGGCATGCCTGTTCCGGAATTAGACGATATGGCTATAAGTGCAATAAGCGAGCTTGGTAATATGATAATGGGTAATGCTGCAACAGTATTCTCAGTTAGAAATATAGGCATTGATATTACTCCTCCAACTGTTGGACGGGGAACTGGAAAGATAGATACGATGTATACCAAGAACATTGCAATACCATTACTTACAGATGATTCGGAAGTATTCATGGAAATGAATATTGCAATGAAAATTGGCTAGAATTATTATGAAACTACAAGACACGCTGGTATATGCTGGTGTGTCTTTTTCTAGGATTAAGTATAGGAGGATGTAATGGAAAGAGTGTATATTGCAATTGATCTTAAATCATTCTATGCAAGTGTTGAGTGTGTTGAAAGAGAATCAGACCCGCTTACCACTAATCTCGTTGTAGCTGATGAATCAAGAACAGCCAAAACAATATGTCTTGCAGTTACTCCTTCTCTTAAGAAATATGGACTTTCCGGACGAAGCAGGCTTTTTGAGGTAGAACAGAAGGCAAAAATGCGTAGAAGTGTGATTGCGGCAAGAGATTTGAAGGCTGGTCAGGTATTGACAGCTGATGACCTTGATGCAAAGCGCCCCGGAACAGGTATATCTCCTGATAGAATTGACTCAATGATAGGCATGACCGTTACACGCGACATTACCGCAGATGAGTTGTTGAAAGAAAGTGATATCAAATAATTATAAACGTTTAAAATTAAATTAAAGTCATGACAAATTTAGAGAAGTACACCCAGACATTTTGCGATACACTGGGTATTACAGAAGATCAGACCAAGGGGCTGGAGTATCAGGGGGTTGAAGCATGGGATTCAGTAGGTCACATGACATTGGTGGCTGCTCTTGAAGATGCATTCAACATTTCTCTCGACACAGATGACATCATTGATCTGAGCTCATTTGAGAAAGGTCAGGAAATTCTGGCTAAGTATGATGTTAAGTTTTAATGGACGCATTTAAGCTTAACATTGATGGTAAAGACATATTGCTCTACAGGTGCACCTATGCTCCTGTGAAGAGCAATATGTTTATCATCATTCGTGGTAAAGATGCGATAGTGATTGATCCAAATGATAATCCGGAAGGTCTGAAGCTATTGAAAGATAGAGGGGTAGAAGTAATTCATATTTTATTGACACACGAACATTTTGACCATACGGTGGGTGTTCCTGTGTTGCAACAAGCGTTTCCTCAAAATGATTTGTTCTGTCAGGAAGAGGCAGAGAAATACATATCAAGTAAGAGGGGAAACAATCCAATGCTTATAGCCTTTGTTTTAGCTGAGCAGGATAAAAAAGACGGTGGCGATAGATATAAGCAATTCAAAGCAAATTGCAAAACCTATACTCTTCATGCTGATACAACATACGGAGAGTCTGCTGATAGAGTAGTGTGTGGTGTGAAATTCCATTTCATACATACCCCCGGACATAGTGGAGGGAGTGGATGTATTGAATTAGGGCAATATGTTTTCACGGGAGATAGTCT
>ENA-OPCU01000592-OPCU01000592.1-human-gut-metagenome-genome-assembly--contig:-NODE-592-length-12782-cov-2.459338_pt1 | contig 12782 bp, 10 predicted proteins | sample MGYA00241255_ERZ501490 | MGnify/ENA primary metagenome ERZ501490 (study PRJEB25962, sample SAMEA2042627) | human gut metagenome | biome: human gut; feature: human-associated habitat; material: faeces... | reverse complement strand
GGGCATCCATACCGATGAAAGTACAGAGTACTGGCGGACATCCGGCAAAGAGAACGTTTCAGGCAATTCGTATTGAACTGAATCGTGAGCTGGAAGTCTTATCGGATACCCTGGATGAGATGATAGACCTTTTAGAGGAAGATGGAAGAATCTGTATCATTACCTTCCATTCCCTGGAAGACAGAATTGTAAAGAACATCTTTCGCAAAAATGAAAATCCATGTACCTGTCCGAAAGAATTTCCGGTGTGTGTATGTGGCAAAAAACCAAAAGGAAAAGTAATCACTAGAAAACCGATTCTTCCAACGAAATCTGAAATGGAAGAGAATCCGAGAGCAAAAAGCGCAAAATTAAGAGTATTTGAACGGCATATCAATGACTAGGGAGAGACGTGAAAATGGAGAAGACAAGAAGAAATTATCGAACACAGACTTACATAGATGGAAACACTGTCCGTAAATTAGAAGCTGCACCGGATTACCGCAGAGAACAGGAAGAAAAGCAGCGGGAGGAAATCAGACAGCGCAACAGACGTATGGCGCAGAAGAATCAGGAGAAGTCAGCACATATGGATTTGGGTTATGTGGCATTTTTATCCGTATCGCTGCTGGTTATGTGTGTGGCAGCAGTGCTGTATATCCGTCTGCAGTCTGGAATTACAACGCATTTAAAGACAATTTCTGCATTAGAAAGCCAGGTAGCTGAATTAAAGGCAGATAATGATGCGGCAGAAAAAAGAATCGAGACAGCAGTAGATCTTTCAACCATCAAGGATATAGCAATGAACCAGCTTGGCATGAGCTATGCGGGACCGGACCAGATTATACATTATACGGTTGATAAAGAAGATTATATGAATCAGTTTGAGGATATTCCGAATAAGTAGGAAACAAACGTGGTGGTAAAATGGCAGGAAAGAGACGCGGCGGAAAGAAAATAGCAAAATTTAGTAAGAAAATGCAAAAGAAACTTGTAGTGCTGTTTGTAATAATAGCACTACTTTTGTTGGGATTAATTGTAAGATTGATGTATATTGAACACACCAGTGGAAAGAAATACGAAAAGAAAGTATTATCCCAGCAGAAATATGACAGTACGGTCATTCCTTATCAGCGTGGAAATATTACAGACTGCAAGGGAACGATACTGGCAACCAGCGTGGATGTATACAATGTGATATTAGACTGTAAGGTATTAAACAGTGATTCGGCAGATATTGACCCGACCATCGATGCACTGATAACCTGTTTCCCACAGCTGAATGAAACCGATTTACGTAATCTGATTACGGATAAGCCAAAGAGCCAGTACAATGTTCTGGCAAAGAAATTAAGCTATGAAGAGATTCGGGCGTTTGAAGATATGCAGGCGGCAGAAAAGGAAGCTTCCGATAAGAAGAGCGGCGATGCAGAGAAAAAAGGAAAAATTAATGGAGTCTGGTTTGAAAAAGAATACCAGAGAGAATATCCATATGGTTCTCTGGCCAGTGCGGTAGTAGGATTTACTACCAGCGGTAATCTGGGAATGAATGGAGTGGAAAATTCCTATAACAGTGTTCTGAATGGAACCAACGGAAGAGAATATGGTTATCTGAATTCCGACAGTAATTTTGAGAAGACAGTAATCGATGCCCAGAATGGTAATGATGTTACACTGACCATTGATGCAAATATCCAGAAAATCGTAGAAGATAAGATTGCTGCATTTGAAGAAGAATACAGGGATGCAGCAAGAGAAGGTGCTGGAAGTAAACATGTGGGAGTTATTGTAATGAACCCACAGAATGCTGAAGTGCTTGCCATGGCAAATTATCCAAATTATGACAGTAGTAATCCAAGGGATTTGTCTGCCTATTATACCCAGGAAGAAATTGATGCTATGGATGACGATGCAGAACTGGATGCTTTAAACCAGTTATGGTCTAATTTCTGCATTACTTATACTTATGAACCGGGCTCTACCGTAAAACCTTTTACCGTAGCCTGTGGTTTGGATACCGGAACTTTAGACCCGAACCGTACTTTTATCTGTGATGGATACGAGACGATTTCCGGTCATGACATTCACTGTGTAAATACCAACGGACATGGACTTGAAACAGTAGAAGATGCCTTAAAGAATTCCTGTAATGATGCCCTGATGCAGATGTCTTATGATATCGGACCTGAGAATTTCTCCAAGTATCAGCAGATTTTCGGCTTTGGTACCAAGACAAACATTGATTTACCGGGAGAGGCAAGAACCGATTCCTTAATTTATACCGAAGACCAGTTAAGCACCATTAACCTGGCTACCAATTCCTTTGGACAGAACTTTAATGTTACCATGATACAGGTGGCAAGTGCTTTTTGTTCCATTATTAATGGTGGTAACTATTATCAGCCACATGTGGTAAAGAAAATAACAGATGAAAATGGGAATGTCATACAGGAAGACAATGGAACCTTGTTAAAGAAAACAGTGTCTTCATCTACCAGTGAATTATTAAAACAGTATCTTTATGCAACGGTTTCCGATGGTACCGGAAAATATGCAAAAGTGCCGGGATACTCCATGGGTGGAAAGACCGGAACAGCACAGAAGCTTCCTCGAGGACAGGGAAATTATCTGGTTTCCTTTATTGGTTTTGCACCAGTAGACAATCCGCAGCTTTTGGTATATGTAGTAGTAGACGAACCAAACGCAGAAGAAGAGTTTCACAGTACCTTTGCACAGGAAATCGCAAAGGGAATTTTCGAAGAGACACTGCCTTATCTTAATATTTATCCGGATGAGGACATTGTTGTAACAGAAGAGACAGACCCGGCAGAAGCACCGGCAGATGGAACAACAGATGTTCCGGATTCTGCACCGGAGGATTCTATGGTAGACCAGACACCGGATATTGCAGAGGAAACAGTACCACCGGAGGATGGTTTACAGCCACAGGATGTAGCACAATAGAGAAAACAACATAACCTTGTAAAAGTTGTAATAGATTATAATAACTGCTTTTATGAGGTTATGTTTTTATGTTTCAGCAAAAAATGCAGGAGGAAGAAGAAAACAGATTTTGCACCTATCGGAATAAAACCTTTAACCGACGAAAAATTATGATTATTTTTGTGGCAGTATTACTGCTGATGGTATTTCTGATGGGACGACTGGTGTATCTTATGATATTCTGTTCAGAATACTATGGGGTCCGGGCGGAGAACCTCCATGAAAGAGAAAGGGATATCAAGGCGGCAAGAGGAAATATTTATGACAGAAATGGTGTGGTTTTAGCAGAAAATAAGACGGTATGTACGATTTCTGTGATTCACAGCCAGATAGAAGACCCGGAAAAGGTAATTGCAGTTTTAACAAAAGAGCTTGGCATGTCAGAAGAGACAGTGCGGAAGCGGGTAGAGAAGGTTAGTTCCATTGAACGGATTAAGACGAATGTGGAGAAAGAAACCGGAGATGCGATTCGATCTTATGAACTGGCGGGCGTGAAGATCGATGAAGATTATAAACGGTATTATCCTTATAATGAACTGGCCTCTAAAGTGATCGGATTTACTGGCGGGGACAATCAGGGAATTATCGGAATAGAAGTAAAATATGATGAATATCTGGAGGGCATCAATGGAAAGATACTTACATTGACAGATGCCAGAGGCGTAGAGATAAAAAATGCCGGAGAGCGACGGAGTGAGCCGGTAGAAGGAGATGACCTTTATTTAAGTCTTGATTATAATATCCAGATGTATGCAGCGCAGGCGGCAGTAAAGGTGCGGGAGGAAAAACAGGCAGACAGTGTCAGCATCCTTGTGATGAATCCACAGAATGGCGAAATCCTTGCCATGGTAAATGAACCGGAGTTTAATCTGAATGAACCTTTTGCCTTAAATACGGAGATTGACACGGAATTGAGTGAAGAGGAGAAGCAGAATGCTTTAAATAAAATGTGGAGAAACCAGTGCATCAATGACACTTATGAACCGGGATCCACTTTTAAGATAATAACAGCATCCGCAGCCTTGGAAGAGGGAAAAGTAAGTCTTTCTGACCAGTTTAACTGTCCGGGATATAAGATTGTGGAGGACAGGAGAATCCGCTGCCATAAAGTGGGAGGGCATGGGGCAGAGGATTTTACCCATGGCATTATGAATTCCTGCAACCCGGTATTCATAGAAATCGGACTTCGTATCGGTTCCGACCGCTTCTGCGATTATTTTGAACAGTTTGGTTTATTATCCAGGACAAATATAGATTTACCGGGGGAAGCATCCACCATTATGCATAAAAGAGAAAATATCGGTCAGGTGGAGCTTGCAACCATGTCCTTTGGGCAGTCCTTCCAGATTACACCGATTCAGCTTGCAACTACGGTTTCCTCTATTATAAATGGAGGAAACCGTGTGACGCCGCATTTTGGCGTGGAGACGAAAAATGCAGAAGGAGAAGTGACACATACTTTTGTCTACGGACAAAAGGAACATATTGTAAGCGAAGAAACTTCCACCACCATGCGCTATTTGCTGGAAAAAGTAGTATCTGAGGGCAGTGGAAAGAATGCGGCTCTTGAAGGCTTTTCTATTGGCGGCAAAACCGCAACGTCCCAGACGCTTCCACGTAGTGAAAAAAGGTATATTTCTTCTTTTTTAGGCTTTGCTCCGGCTGACGATCCGCAGGTACTTGCCTTAATTATTATCAATAATCCACAAGGCGTTTATTATGGTGGAACCATAGCAGCACCGGTCTGCCGGGATTTGTTTTCCAATATTCTGCCATATCTTGGCATTGAACAGGCACCAGTTACAGAAGATGCGGAAATTCAGGAAAATCCGTGAAACTTTGGGGAGATATCTTGCAGGAAAGCTCTAAATAACGTATACTAGATAAGTTGAAATGATATACAAAAAGAAAATAAAAAGAGGTGCAGTTATGACGTATCATGTTATTCTTCCGGTTATTATCGCTTTTGCAGTGAGTGCATTATTAGGACCGGTCGTAATTCCTTTTTTAAGAAGATTGAAAGTTGGTCAGACGGAGCGGAAAGAGCTTGAATCCCATCAGAAGAAAATGGGAACCCCTACCATGGGTGGATTGATGATTATCGCAAGTATTATTGTAACCAGTCTGATTTATGTAAAAGATTATCCGAAGATTATTCCGATTCTCTTTATGGTAGTAGGATTTGGCGTAATTGGATTTTTAGATGATTATTTGAAGGTTGTACTGAGACGGTCGGATGGACTGCTTGCATGGCAGAAAATGTTATGCCAGCTTGTAGTGACCACTGTTTTTGTGGTATACATGGTGAAGTTTTCAGATGTTTCCCTTACGATGCTGCTTCCATTTTCCGATGGAAAATACTGGAATATTGGCTGGCTTGCAATTCCGGTCATGTATTTTGCAGTAATCGGAACTGTAAACGGAGTCAACTTTACCGATGGCTTAGATGGTCTTGCTACCAGTGTAACCATTATCGTAGCAACCTTCTTTACTGTAGTTGCAGTGGGAACCAACAGCGGAATCGAACCGATTACCTGTGCTGTAGTAGGTGCATTGATGGGCTTCCTTCTGTTTAATGTATATCCGGCAAGTGTATTTATGGGAGATACCGGTTCTCTTGCACTGGGTGGATTTGTGGCAGCTACCGCATATATGCTTCAGATGCCAATTTTCCTTCTGATTGTGGGACTGATTTATCTGGTAGAAGTATTATCTGTTATCATTCAGGTAACCTATTTTAAAAAAACAGGTGGAAAGAGAATTTTCCGTATGGCTCCGATTCATCACCACTTTGAATTAGGTGGCTGGTCAGAGACCAGGGTAGTGGCAGTATTTTCAATTGTAACAGCAATCTTATGTCTGGTTGCATTGATTGGATTATAAAGAGACAGGAGTGAATAAAATGGAATTTCAGGAGAAAAATGTACTGGTATTTGGCTCTGGGAAAAGTGGAATTGCTGCAGCAGAGCTGTTAGAAAAACAGAATGCGAATATTTTCGTTTTTGAAGGAAATGAAAAGCAGAGTGTAGCAGAAATCAAAGAAAAATCGGAGAGCTTTGCCAAGGCAGAAATCTATGTGGGCACCCTTCCGGAAGAAGTGATGGATAAACTGGATTTTGTTGTGTTAAGTCCGGGTGTTCCAACCGATTTACCATTGGTAAATGCCATGCGTGATAAGAAAATTACGATTATTGGTGAGATTGAGCTTGCTTATCAGGTGGCAAAAGGAAAAATCCTTGCAATTACAGGAACGAATGGCAAGACGACAACCACTACACTGGTGGGAGAAATTTTATCCAATTACTTTAAGGATGTAAAAGTCGTGGGAAATATTGGAATTCCATATACATCGGTAGCGGCAGATACTACAGAAGAAACGGTAACAGCAGCAGAAATCAGCAGCTTCCAGTTAGAGACAATTGTAGATTTTGCTCCGGATGTATCTGCTATTTTAAATATTACACCGGATCATCTGAACCGTCATCATACCATGGAAAATTATATTAAGGCAAAAGAGGACATTACAAAGAATCAGAAAGCAAACGATGTCTGCGTCTTAAATTATGAGGATGAAGTACTTCGCAAATTTGGGGAATCCTTATCCATGAAAGTGCTCTGGTTTGACAGTAAAAAGCCGGTACAGAATGGATGTTATTTAAATGGTGAGAAGATTATTTATGTCTCTGAGGGCAAAGAGGAAGAAGTCATTGATGTCAATGAGCTAAATATTCTTGGAACCCATAATTATGAAAATGTTATGGCGGCAGTTGCCATGACCATAAGTATCGGAGTACCGCTGGATGTCATTGTAAAAACACTGCGTGAGTTCCAGGCAGTAGAGCATAGAATTGAATATGTTACGGAGAAACGTGGCGTAAAATTCTATAACGATTCAAAGGGAACAAACCCGGATGCAGCAATTAAGGGAATTCAGGCAATGAACCGTCCGACACTTCTCATTGGAGGCGGCTATGATAAGCAGTCTGAATATGATGAATGGATAGAAAGCTTCGATGGTAAAGTAAAGAAATTAGTATTAATCGGAGTAACAAAAGAGAAGATTGCAGACTGTGCAAAGAGACATGGATTTACAGATTATGTATTCGCAGACAGTCTCGAAGAGGCCGTAAATATCTGCTATGACAATGCGGTTTCCGGTGATGCCGTATTATTATCACCGGCATGTGCAAGCTGGGATATGTTTAAAAGCTACGAAGAACGAGGAAGAATATTTAAGGATTTGGTGCGCAATTTAAAGGAGTAGTGATTTATGGGCCGCAGACCGGGAAGAAAATCAGGCACAAAAGAAAAGACAATTAAATATTTTGACTATACACTTTTGTTTGTTATTATTTTCTTAGTGTGTTTTGGTCTGGTTATGCTGTACAGCACCAGTTCTTATAATGCACAGATTGAGTATGGCGATGGAACTCATTATCTAAAGCGGCAGGCATTTGCATGCTGCCTTGGATTTGCTGCCATGTTTGTGATTTCCAAGATTGATTATCATGTGTGGAAGAGGCTGTATGGTGTGGCATACATAGGCGCATTTTTACTGTGCGTTTCCGTTATCTTTTTAGGATCGAATGGAAATGGTTCTACCAGATGGTTCCGCCTTGGTCCGCTTTCTTTCCAGCCATCTGAGTTTGCAAAGCTTGCTGTCGTTATTTTTCTTGCAACGGTAATCAGCCGCATGCAAAAGAAGATTGGCGATCTGAAGGAACTGATGAAGGTAATGGTTTTACTGCTTCCGCTGGTTGGACCGGTTGCTTATACGAACTTAAGTACCGCGATTATCATTGTGGGTATCGCAGTGGCAATGGCGTTCGTGGCAAGCCCGAAATATGCGCAGTTTGTGGGAATGGCAATCGCAGTATTCGCTTTCGGAGCAGTCTTTATTGTACTGGCAAGCTATCGTGCAGAACGTATCAAAATCTGGCTCCATCCGGAGAATTATGATAAAGGTTATCAGACCATGCAGGGCTTATACGCCATTGGTTCTGGAGGACTTTTTGGAAAAGGACTTGGTGCCAGTATGCAGAAGCTTGGGTTCGTACCGGAAGCACAGAATGATATGGTATTTTCCATCATCTGTGAGGAACTTGGATTATTCGGAGCAATCTGCCTGATTTTGCTGTTTATCTTAATGCTGTGGCGTTTTATGGTAATTGCCAATAATGCGAAAGATTTATATGGTGCATTGCTGGTGGTTGGTATTATGGCTCACATTGCCATTCAGGTAATCCTTAATATCGCCGTTGTAACCAACAGTATTCCAAATACCGGTATCACACTTCCTTTTATCAGTTATGGTGGTACTTCGGCATCATTCCTCTTAGCAGAAATGGGACTTGCGTTAAGTGTTTCCAGAGGAATTCAGTTGGAGGGATAGGATATGATACGAGAAGAGCGCAGAAAGAAGAGAAGAAGAAAACATATCCTGATTGGATTTCTGACTACACTGTTGATTCTGGCACTGGCAGCACTCATTGTAATCAAGGTATTTACCGTAAAAAATGTCGAAGTAGAAGGCAATAAATTATACAGTGATGAGCAGATTAAGGAATGGGTCTTAAATGATGACTATTCCTGGAATACATTATATGTATATTTTAAATATCGTTTCTTTGATACACAGGAAGTTCCGTTTATTGATACGATGGAGGTGAGTGTCAAATCACCGCATACCCTTCATGTAGAAGTATATGAAAAAGGACTGCTGGGCTACTTATATATGGATTCCCTGGGACAGAATGTCTATTTTGACAAAGATGGCTTTGTAGTGGAAATGTCTACAGATGTCATCGAAGGAGTACCGCAGATTACCGGACTGACTTGTGGGGATGCAGTACTTTATGAAAAGCTTGACGTAAGCGGAAAAGATACCCTAAAGGATTTGCTGGCAGTAACCCAGACCTTAAAGAAGTATAATCTGGTTCCGGATACCATCAATTACGATGACCAGGGAAATGTAACCCTGCAGTACGGAACGATTACGGTGAATCTTGGACAGGCAACCAGCCTTACGGAAAAAGTAGTCCGTATGGAGAAAATTATGCCAAATCTGGAAGGACTTACAGGCATTCTTCATCTGGAAGACTGGACAGAAGATACCACAGATATTACTTTTGAAAAGACGGCGTAATTTTTTCAAAAAAACAGAAAATATAGGTTGATTATTTTTACGAAAAATTATATGATAGAGTATATGAGTAAATAAAAGCATACTTTTTATGAGAAATCTGTAAAGCAGATTTCTCATAAATTACATATAGAATGAGGGAGAGAAGGAGGAACTACCTTGCTTGAAATTAAAACAACAGAAGCAGAATCCAGTGCTAAAATTATTGTAATTGGTGTTGGTGGCGCAGGTAATAATGCAGTAAATAGAATGATTGATGAAAATATTGGTGGTGTTGAGTTTGTTGGAGTAAATACCGATAAACAGGCATTACTTTTATGTAAAGCACCTACGTTGATTCAGATTGGTGAGAAGCTTACCAAAGGACTTGGAGCAGGAGCACAGCCGGAGGTTGGAGCCAAAGCTGCAGAAGAGAGTATGGAAGAACTGTCAGCAGCTATTGAAGGTGCAGATATGGTATTCGTAACCTGTGGTATGGGTGGCGGAACCGGTACAGGAGCAGCTCCTGTTGTGGCAAAGATTGCAAAGGATCAGGGAATTCTTACCGTTGGTGTTGTAACTAAGCCGTTTAAATTTGAAGCAAAAGCAAGAATGGTAAATGCTTTAAGCGGTGTTGACAAGCTTCGTGAGAATGTAGATACCTTGATTGTAATTCCAAATGATAAATTATTAGAGATTGTAGACCGCAGAACAACCTTCCCGGATGCATTAAAGAAGGCAGATGAGGTGCTTCAGCAGGCGGTTCAGGGAATCACAGACCTGATTAATATGCCGGCATTGATTAACCTTGACTTCGCAGATGTTCAGACTGTTATGAAGGACAAGGGTCTTGCACATATCGGTATCGGTATGGCTAAGGGTGATGATAAGGCAATTGAGGCAGTCAAACTGGCTGTTACCAGTCCATTGCTCGAGACAACTATCAATGGAGCAAGCCATGTTATTATCAATATTTCCGGTGATATTTCTCTTATGGATGCCAATGATGCAGCAAGCTATGTAGAAGATCTTGCCGGCGATAATGCAAATATTATCTTTGGTGCAAAATATGATGAGACTATGACAGATGCTGCAACGATTACTGTAATTGCAACAGGACTGGAAGAGAATGCAGCAAAAACCACTGCATCTTCTAATCTTATGTCCGGATTGAAATATCCAAATACAGCAGCAACCGCCAGACCGGTCATTAATTCCGGACTTGTAAACCGTACTGCTAATGTTACAACCAACAGCAGTTTCGGAGCAACATCTACTCTGGGACAGACTGCTGCACAGCAGCCGGCTCCGGCAGCTTCTCCATTTATTGGAATTACCAAACCAAAGAGACCGGAAAGTACTGTTCATGAGAAGGATATTAAAATTCCGGAGTTCTTAAAGAGTACCAAAAAATAAGAACTATCATTTTGAAAAGGATAGCAATAAAATTATAGTGTAAGAGTAGAAAAGGAATTTGAAGTTCCTATATGATACGACGCTTAGAACATTTGAAATGTACCAGATACTGGTGACAACCATTGTTCTAAGCGTTTTTTTTTGCGTTGTCAGGCATCCGTAAGAAGCTGCCGGTGGCAGCTTCTGTAGGTAAGATTTGCAGAGTGCATTACGTTTCTTTTGCAACTTCCCTGCCGGGCAGTCGGATTCTGTCAATGAAATAAAAGAATGGCGGCATCTGTTTTGACAAAATATGCAGAGGAAAGTTTGTATAATGCAGGAAAGGAAGGGAGGTGGCATGTATTTATGAGATATATTTAGATGTTCTTTTTGTCAATAATTTCCTGATGGATGTGCTGAATCTGTTCTTGACAGGCATATTTTCGCGGAATCTCATACATAAGGGCAGGATACTGCTTGCTGCCTTGTTTGGAAGTGGTATGGGAGTCATTTGTTTTCTGATGCTTTCATCCTATAGATTGTATCGGCTGATTATGTATGTACCGGTTCCGCTTGGCATGGTTATGATTGCATTTTTTACGAGGAAACATACGACACAAGGAGTCGCTTTTCTGATAAAAAACTGGCTTGGCTGTTTTTTGTTTTCGATTCTGACAGGAGGCTGCATGCAGTGGCTCAATAAGAGCTTTTTTTATGGGCAGCATTTTTATCTGGCAATGGTGCTGACGGCGGGAATTGCTGTGTCAGCATCCATAATATGGCGCAGCAGAAAGGAGAGAAGCCGGCATCTTTATCAGGTGCGTCTTTGTTATCATGAACATGAATTGCTGTTAGAAGCCTATTATGATACCGGAAATCTGCTGATCGACCCCTATGTGGGAAAACCGGTCAGTATCATAGATAAAGAGCTTCTGATGCCGATTTTCCGGGAAGATGAGCCGGTAGTACGACTGTTGCCATTTAGCAGTATGGGAGAGAAAAACGGCTTGGTAGAAGCACTTACCGTAGAAGAACTTTATATTAAAGAAGGAAAAAAAGAGCGGCAGATTTTACAGGCAGTGATTGCACTTGGAAGTCCATCGTTGTTTCAAAAGAAGGAATATCAGATGATTTTAAATTGCCATCTGCTATAGGATGGAATGTGAATAAGAGAGGAAAGAGGAGTTGTAATGTATTTAAAAGTAGATATACCGGAGCATTTTCAGTTTCGCATTGTGCGTAGTTTAAAAGATATGCTGCTTCGTAAGGAGACGGAGATTCATTATATCGGAGGGGCAGAAGTGCTTCCGCCACCGCTTCCGGCGAAAGAGGAAATGGAATGTATCGGACAACTGGTGAAGGAGCAGAGTGAGACTGCAAGAAAGAAATTAATCGAGCATAATCTGAGGCTTGTAGTATACATAGCGAAGAAATTTGACAATACGGGAGTAGGAGTGGAGGATTTGATTTCTATTGGAACCATCGGATTAATCAAGGCAATTAATACTTTTAATCCGGAAAAAAATATCAAGCTTGCAACCTATGCCTCCCGATGTATTGAAAATGAAATTCTGATGTATCTGCGTAGAAATAATAAGACGAAATTAGAGGTATCCATTGATGAACCTTTAAATGTCGACTGGGATGGAAACGAACTGCTGCTCTCGGACATTTTGGGAACAAGTGAAGATATTATTTACAAAGACATTGAAAAAGAAGTTGATAGAAGTTTACTGCGTAAAGCATTGGAAACATTATCTGAACGAGAACAAACGATTATCCGTCTTAGATTTGGAATCGACGATAAACTCGGACAGGAACTCACACAGAAAGAAGTCGCAGACCTCTTAGGCATCTCCCAAAGCTATATCTCACGATTAGAGAAAAAAATAATGAAGCGGTTAAAGAAAGAAATCTTGCGCTTAGAGGGACGTTAAAAATAAGGTGCTTTCAATAAAAAAGAAGTTACAAATCAGCGAGAAACTTTATTCGCGAAAGCGAATCTTTTGTTTCGAGTCGATTTGTAACTTTTTTTATAGTAACTATCTTATTTGTTATCATCCTCATATAAGAAGTAGTCGAATGCTGCGACGGTGCTGCTTTCCTCACCGTTTGAGGTTGCATACAGTCCGATGGTGTTTCCGACAAAGCCACCGGCTACATCGGTAGACAGAATTCTTGCATCTACTTTATCCGCAAGTATTTTCTCAGATTTGCCATCGACAGAATAAGCAAAGGTTAAATCCTGTTCATTTTCCGTGATGCGAAGTGTGAGGTCAGGATA
>ENA-OPCU01000568-OPCU01000568.1-human-gut-metagenome-genome-assembly--contig:-NODE-568-length-13170-cov-4.280290_pt1 | contig 13170 bp, 13 predicted proteins | sample MGYA00241255_ERZ501490 | MGnify/ENA primary metagenome ERZ501490 (study PRJEB25962, sample SAMEA2042627) | human gut metagenome | biome: human gut; feature: human-associated habitat; material: faeces... | reverse complement strand
ATTTATTCAAAGATTAGCTTTCATTTTTTGAAAGAATATAATAAAACAGCAAAAGACATACACCAACAAGTCTCTTAATATTCAATGCGGAAAATTACAATTCATACAATCTTTTTGAAATCAATTTTATCCCTCATTTTTTCATGCTTTTCCTTTGGCTTAGATAAGGGAACACAATACTTATGTTCATTACAAATAACAAGCACTCCAAGAAAAGGTCGCTCGTCCTTACCAATCTGAGGAGATACCGATAAAACTCTGTCATCTATATTATGTAAGTTTCTGATGTATTTCATATCAATACGATATACTTCTAATGGTGCTTGAATCATTCATTTCTTCTTTAAAATATTTCAAGGACTATGTTTCCATAGTCCTTGAATGTAGTGTCACCGTAGCGACCCTAACGCTTTTTGAACGTCCACTTATCGGCAGGACCCTCCTTCAATATTATTGAACCAAATGCCATTCTTTTGTCAATGAATTTCTAAAAATTCATAATCTTTTTATATTTAGCACAAATCATTTTTCAGCCTCGTAGAGCGAAATACACCCACCGCACAAATCTTCGATTTGTACTCTGTGTATTTCGACTAATTATTCTTTTGAATGCCTTCTTTTATCTTATAAATACGTATCTTCCAAATCAAATATTGTACTATCCAAACTACAACAAATATTGCAACAAAAATAGCAAAATAGCTTAATACACCTTTAACAGAATGCTCCATCCATTCGCAAATATATGCAACTGTCATCATAAGTACAGATACAATTCCAAAATAAATGCTTGTTTGTTTTAATAAACTCCACTTATCTATTTCCCAGATAACAGATGCTCCTGCAAATCCTGCTCCAAGAACGGCACTTAAAACAGTCTGTATGATAATCGCTGTTACCTCATTGCCAAATCGTTCAATCAAACTCGGAACACATGAATAGTAACTACCATCACCGATTGCAAGTGAAATTCCAATTGTAATCAAATAACTAATTACAATTCCACCCAATAATCCAACAAATATTCTAGAAAATAATTCTTTTTTCATTTTTAGTCACCTCATAATCCTAATACTTTTTTGATCTTTGAAACATATCTTCTGGAAACATAACTTACAGTCCCATTCGATAATTCCATACAAATTGTTCCTACAAAGCTTAAATCAAGGCTTTTAACCTTCTTAAGATTCACAATTTCTGAATTTGATATCCTTACAAACTTACTGTTATCCAATCTTTCTTCCGCTTCATATAGTCTCAATCTAATTTGATACGTACCATTGTCTGTTTGGGTAAAAACTTTACTGTCTTCTGCGTAAATCTTTACTATGTGATCCGGATCTAATAGTTCGACCTTATCCTCTCTGATACCGGAAATAATTGTTGGAGCATCATCTAATCTGCTTACAAAATCAACAACTCTGTTAACTTCTTCCGTCATCTGTGCTGTTGTAATCATAATTTCAGGTTCTTTAGCTTCCGCATCGATATTAATATTCAGTTTCATGATTTTCCTCCTTTCTTGCTTTGTAGTATATCTGGATTAGGATTATTATCTATACTTTATCAATAGGTGGTAATTTTTTCTACCTAACTGGTCAAAAACAATGTTTTCGCAGTTGATTCCTTCCCTTGTTTTTTCCCTTATGAGGGTTCATAAACAAGGGTAAAACGATATAACACAATACAAGATGTGACGGGGAGGACACCCACGAAAATTTTAGTATTTTCAAGGGTTTGCCGAGATTTCTATAACCAAATATAACAGTTATTACATGTAGGGACGTTCCTTCTGTCACCAAGAGTGTCCCTATGTCTTATTCGTTACAGGGGGACACTCTTGGTGACAGAAGGAACGTCCCCGATTTCCGGTCAATTTCATCTAAAGTGTCCATTAGCGGATCCGGCATATTGAATCCTCATTTTTCTTGTGATAACTTTTCCCACAGCGTATCAGAACATCAGGAGGAATAAATTATGCCAAGAAAATATTATCCATTAACACCTTCACAAAAGATACATTTCAAACCAATTATTGAATTTGGCACTCAGCAAGTCGCAAATATAAGCATTTGTATGACTCTGCAAGCGCCGCTTGATTTTGGTCTGCTGAAAAAATGCATACAGCTGGAGTACGAAAGATACGAATGCCTGCGAATCCGTTTTACAAAAGTTGACCCAAATGGAGAGGTACGGCAATATGTTGTTTCTCACGATGACAGAGATATTGATTACGAAAACCTTTCATGGCTTTCCGGTGATGACGCTTACCACCGCATGGAAGAATGGTCCAGAATTCCGTTTGACGGGGACAATATTCCAATGAATGTGATAAAAATGATCTCGCTTCCGGGTGGCTACAATGGGCTGTACATCAAGATCGATCACAGACTCATGGATTCATGTGGAGCTATCGTCATGGTGAATGACATCATGGAACTGTACTGTCATTACAAATTTGGCACGCCTTATCCCGAGGACATGGCAAGTTTCACTGACATGGTCGAACGTGATCTTAAAAAAAGCACAGACGAAAAACGTGTCTCAAAAGACCGCATGTACTGGCAAAATGTGCTGGAGGAAAATGGAGAACCTATTTACTCCGATATACAGGGACAACGGATACTTCAGGAAAGCAGGCGCCTTCACAATGACAAGTCACTCCGCGCTGCAGATCAGGAAATTAACAACCTGTCTGTCGCTACAAAGAACTATCATCTAGATGCTGAGCCAACCCAGAATCTTCTAGATTTTTGTATGAACAATCACATATCCATGACCAACCTCATTCTCATGGGAATACGAACTTATCTCTCCAAGGCAAATGGCGGACAGACTGACATTTCCATAAGGAATTATGTTTCAAGACGTTCCACACATGCCGAGTGGGTATCAGGTGGCTCTCGCGCAATGGCATACCCTTGCAGAACCATCATTGATCCAGACACAGAGTTTCTGGATGCAGTTTTCATGATTCAGGATGTTCAGAATCATGTATACCGACACTGCAATTATGACCCGGAACTTTTGTCTGACCAGATGAAAGAAATGTTCCACACTCCTCCACACACTACTTATGAGAGCGTGGGGCTTACTTACCAGCCTCTTCCTATCAGGCTTAAAAATCCGCATCTCAAAGACATTTCCGTAAGGAGTATGTGGATTCCAAATGGTACATCAAAACAAAAGATCTATCTCACCGTCATGCACAGTGCAAATGATCTGGGCCTGAATTTCTATTTCAGATACCAGACCGCAAGTCTCTCCGAACAGGACATTGAACTGTTCTACTACTACCTTATGAAGATAATCTTCAAAGGCATTGCCGAGCCAGAAATGACCGTGGGCGAAATCATCGAATGCATCTGACCATCTTTTGGGGACGGAGGTTCCTGCCCCATTTAATTAATTCAATAAGGAGAATTTTAATATGAATACTAATATAACTTTTTTGAACATTGTTGCCGAATACTGCAATACACCAGCTGATGAGATCACTAATGATATGCGATTCATAGAAGATTTGGGCTTTAGCTCCCTTGATTTCATGACTTTTCTCGGCGACCTTGAAGATACATTTGACGTGGAAATCGATGAAGATGAGATCATCAATATTCACACTATAGAAGACGCCATCAAGTACCTTGACAACCTGACAAGCTCTTCTGCATCGGTTTAACATTAAAAATCTGGGACGACGGAGTATGTCCCATTTTGCTTCACATAAAAGAAATGGAGATATAATATATGGAAGAAAATATTCTGGAAATTGTTGAAAAAAGCTGTCGGATATATAGAGATGTAATAGCTGTTAAATATCTGTCTCACAGAGAGATTGTTGAAAAGAGCTACGGAGATATGTGGGATGATATTCGCAAAACTGCTGTCATTTTACGAAATAATGGACTCTGCGGAACACATATTGCACTGGTGGGAAGCAGCTCTTATGAATGGATCTGCGCCTACATGGCTATACTTTTCACGGGAAATACTGCTGTACCGCTGGATGCAAACCTGTCTGCTCCGGAATTACATGAACTTCTGAATAGATCAGAATCAACTGCATTATTCTGCGGAGCATCCAGAAAAGATGTGATAACAGAACTGAAAGCAGATTGTCCTAGAATGAATGTTGTATTCACCATGGAAAAGAAAGTCGATATAGAGCGTCCGGAGGGTGCAGATTCAAATCCACAATTAGCAATTTTGTCATTTGAACAGCTCCGCAGCGAAATTACCATACCGGATGACTTTGCATTTGCCGATCAGGATAAGGATAAAATGTGTACGCTTATGTATACCTCTGGAACAACAGGTAAAAGCAAAGGCGTCATGCTGTCTCAATTCAATCTCGCACAAAATGTTGAAAATGTATATGTAAATCTGGAACCTGGTGTAACTATTCTGAGCGTTCTTCCTATACATCACGCCTTCTGCCTGACAATGGAATGGATGAAGGGCATTTCACTGGGCGCCACTATCTGCATCAATGACTCGTTGCTACACATGCTGAAAAACATGAAACGGTTTCAGCCTGTTGGTATGCTGATGGTTCCTCTCATGGTAGAAACCATTTACAAAAAACTCAAAGACGTCAACCCTCTCCTTCCTAAAAAGCTGGTTGCAAAGGAAGCATTTGGCGGTAAACTGGAATATATATTCTGCGGAGGGGCATATCTGGATCCTATGTATGTTACCGAATTCAAAAAATATGGAATAGACATACTCCAGGGATACGGCATGACTGAATGCTCCCCTGTAATTTGCTCCAACAATCACAGATACAACAAACCCGGATCCGTTGGCAAACTCCTGGACAACTGCGCTGTTCGTTTTGTCGATGAGGAAATTCAGATAAAAGGCACAAGCGTCATGTCCGGATACTACGACATGCCAGACGAGACCGCAGAAGCTTTTCAAGACGGCTGGCTCTGCACCGGAGATCTTGGTTATCTCGACTCCGATGGTTTCATGTATATAACCGGAAGGAAAAAGAACCTCATCATTCTGGCAAATGGTGAAAACATATCCCCTGAGGAACTGGAAGGAAAGCTTTCTATAGAACCCCTTATTTCAGAAATAGTCATTACCGGCGACGGCAACCATCTCACTGCTCACATATATCCAGATCAGGATTTTGTAGATAAGAAACATATGGATGCAGACAGAACTTCTGAAAAATTGCAAAAAATTATTGATACTTTCAACAAAAACCAGCCAACATACAAAAGGATCTCTGCACTGGATATAAGAAAAGAACCATTTGAAAAGAGTTCGACAAAAAAGATCAAAAGAAATCTCGTATAACAATAGACTCACACGCATTATTGTTGTAACATTGCTGTATTAGATAATGACAAAACTGCAGCACCAAGCCAGGCAGCAGATAAAGGAGACAGCCATGATCAACTCAACCGATCCCCGATATGATAGAACTGAAAGTGACCTTCTAGATGCATTCAAGATACTTGCAGGTCAAAAGGCTCTGAACAAAATAAGCGTGTCCGAGATAACAAAACTCACAGGTGTGACCAGAAGCACATTTTACAACCACTATGAAGACATGCCTGCTTTCATCAATGCCATGGAAGACCGCATCATCGATGAAATATTTCAGATCATGAATAGCTTCAAACCAGAAGGCAATATTGAGATCTGCCACCAGTTCTTCAGGTCTCTATGCGAATACATGAAAGCAAATAGATTTCTCATGATCATCATTGCCACACCTGAGGCTTATGATTTCGTGGAAAAGGCACTGACAATGTTCCATAGATACGTGCGATTAATTCTGGAAAAATCCAGCAAGACCGGCCTGGCCCAGGAGAAATACTCATACGCCGTAGCATACGCAATAGGCGGCGTGGTTGGTATCCTGCACAAGTTTGCGGTGGATAACTGTCAGGAAAGCAGCGACAAGGTGTCTGCTTTCCTGACAGAAGCGTTTCTGGATGGTATGAGACCGTATTTGGGGGTGTAGGCACATCTCTTCATCTAGTGGTGTTGGGGAGATGTGTTTTTTATACATTCTCACATAAAGAGCTGCGCTTCTTTAATGAAACGCAGCTCTTATGCTTATATTTTTATTATAAAGACGAAATGCACTGTGAATATGCCCCAATATTTAGTCAACAACACATTCCACAACAGCACAAGGCGGAATATTCAGCTTTAAAACATTATCCTTGATGACTGCCGTATGCTCGGTAATGCTCACCCTGTCGGGACAGTCGAAGTCGTTATAGCTGTGCGCCTCGTTTGTAAGTATCCTGCACGAAACCGATGATGCTTTAAATCCGAAAATGCTGCATTCAACAGCAGCCTCTTCCGTAAGCGAACAGTTTGCGGCGGTAACGGTCATACTCTTTTCGTTCACCGATGCGGAAGCCGAGATCATCGGAGCATTTTTGCCTTCCGACATATTTTCGTTCTGCGTATAGCAGTAAACTGCCTCGTTGTTTTGGTGTGTTTTAAAAAGGTCGAAAACGTGATATGTAGGCGTTTTTATCATCTTACCGCCCTCTGTAAGAATGACCGATTGGAGAACATTCACCGCCTGTGCAAGGTTTGCCATTACAACACGGTCGCTGTGTCTGTTAAAAACATTCAGCTCTATTGCAGCAACGATAGCATCACGCATAGTATTCTGCTGATATAAAAATCCCGGATTCGTACCCTCTTCTACCTTATGCCAACAGCCCCACTCGCCTATTACAAGTCCTATTTTCTTTTCGGGATCATAGCGATTCATTATCTCCGAATGTCTTGTGATAAGCTCATCGGAAAAGTTCGCTGCAGCGATAGTTTTATAATAAAGCTCATCGTCAAAATCGGTGGCTGAATCCATTTCGGGCCATACGGGCATCGTATAATAATGCAGGTCGATAGCATCAACATTATTGCTGTCAAGATTTTTCATCATGACTTCTGTCCAGTTATAGTCGGCAGAGCTTGGACCGCAGGCTATTCTGTAAAGTCTGTTTCCCGAATAATTGTGGCAAAACGTCTGATACCTTTTATAAACGTCGGCGTAATATTCGGGACGCATATTTCCTCCGCAGCCCCAGTTTTCATTGCCGACACCGAGGTATTCGAGTTTCCACGGCTCGGCTCTGCCGTTCTTCTTTCTCTGCTCTGTGAGAGGCGATTCCGCATCTGAGGTCATATATTCTATCCATTCGGACATTTCACGAACACTGCCGCTGCCAACATTGACGTTTATATAAGGCTTGCAGCCAACAAGCTCACAGAAGCGCATAAATTCGTGTGTACCGAAAGAATTATCCTCCGTAACTCCGCCCCAGTTCGTGTTCACGATCTTTCGGCGCAAGGCTTTTTCACCGATACCGTCCTGCCAGTGATATTCTTCCGCAAAGCAGCCGCCGGGCCAGCGGAAAACGGGAGCTTTTATATTTCTGAACGCCTCGATGATATCATTCCTTATTCCGTCTGTATTCGGAATAGGTGAATTTTCACCCACATATATACCGTTGTAGATACATCTTCCGAGATGCTCGGAAAAATGTCCGTATATCTCGGGAGAGATATGTCCGAGCCTGTCGTCTGCATTTATTACTATTGATATTTTTTTCATATTATACCTCCGCCGCATACTGAATTATTATATTATCATATATAAGTCATTGACTTTGGTATTGCAATGACTTATAACATTATTATACTAACCGTTCGTACTTTGAGGTGATGATATGATAAGTATAAACACAGTCTGTCAGAACGTAAGACACAAAGGGAATTTTGAAATATGCAGACCGGATGGTTCGGGAGATGATCTTCTTGTTATCTTCAAGACCTCCGCTGTTCTGATACAAAACGGTGAAGAAATAACCGTTTCTCCCGACAGTCTCATTTTATACAGCAAGGGAACAATGCAGCATTACAAAACTCTGTGCGGAAGTTATGTTAATCACTTTGTCCATTTTGATACGGACGATACCGAGCTTATGAATGGGATAAAAACTGACACGCTTATCACCTCGGCGGATATTCCTGCAATTGAAGAGTTGCTTACGATATTATGCCGTGAAAATGTAGCCGGTTCGACCAACAGGAAACAGTACGAAAATATGCTTATGCAGATGATACTTATGAAAATATCCGAAAGCAGCATAAATCCTGACAGCGATAAAAGCCGCATTTCCGCTCTTGAAATGCTCCGCACCGATATTTACAGCAATGCAGGGAGCTACAGCAATATATATCAGCTTGCTGAAAAAATGAATCTGAGTCCGTCATATCTTCAGGCAATATACAAACGGAAATTCGGGATAAGCTGCTATGAAGATATTTTATCCGCAAAGATCAAGACAGGACAATATTATCTTTCGACCACCGATATGACCGTTAAGGAAATATCCGACCTCTGCGGATACGGAAATGAGATATGCTTTATGAAGATATTCAAAAAAAGAACAGGGATCACACCGAGTGAGTACAGGAAAATTTCCAAGAATGATAATTTGAAAAACAACTTTATATGGTAAGGAATAAACTTTTATGATGAATTTTTTTGAACATTGCGCGGATATTGCTTCGGTTGGCATAATTGTTGACTTTACGGAAGATACGGAAACATATATCGTCGGCTCTCCTGCAGATATTAAGACTTGGGCGTACAGCGGCTGTCCCCGAAAAGCTCCGACAGGAATTATGTGGCACAGCAACAAACTTGGCAATCTCGTCAAGGATAGTATCTGAATACGCCAATATCGTTAAAAACTATATAATACACTTTCTGTTATCAAGTTTTCTCACTTCATCCGGTGTAAACAACTCTCTTCCAAGAACATCATAGTTTCTTGAAGAACTCCCCTGCCTACCTCTTGTCTCTCCACTTGACTTTTTGTCTATAGTTCCTTTGCCTAGTAACTCTGAAACATACTTATGTGTACTCTGTTCGTTGCCTCCAAAATAAATGAATGTATCGCAGTTACCCGGGATTTAATATTGCCTGTAGGAACAACCCCTCTGCTTTCTCCCAGAACGGATCAGATGGGGTGGCACCTTTAGGTGTCGTGTTGGCAATCAGACAACATCTGCTTCCTGCAAAGCCATTGCTTCTCTTGCAATCAGAGCCTTTACAAGCTCCTCCTGCGTATGCTTTGCGTTCTCTGCGGGCATTGCGTTGACAACGAAAATGGTGCCGCCGATTCTCTCTACAAAGCCGGTTTTCATATCCTCCACGGTCATCACCTCCCTCCGTAAAAATAGGGGCGTCCGTTTCCGAACGCCCCGTTACCAGCCGAAAAAGGATTATTCCTTTTCATAGATTGCCTTGAGTGCTACGTAAAGATTTCTGCCCTCGTCCTCCGTGAGCGTGATACCCTTCCCGCAGCGCTCGTGGTTCGGATGCTACTCTTGGATGTCCAGCTTGGCGGCATTGCCGTTCCCAATCATTTCTGCCCCGACGATGTTTGGATTGTTCTTTTCGGGCGGCTGCTCTGTCCTCCCGTTCCTTGCGCTCCTACGCTTCCTTGATACTGAAAAGCTCCTTGACCTTCTTCACAAAGACCTCCACCAGCTTTGGAAAGTGTTCCAGTGCCTGCAAAAACGGCTGGCATTTTTCTTTGAGCCGGTCATACCGTTCCTGCAATCGTTCCACGGCAGAGGACGCATTGAAATACTGTCTTTGATAGTAGGAAACGCTGCTTGCAGCTCCTTTCGCATTTCCTGCAAAGCTCGTTGTATTTCTTCCTGCCACGCTCATCAAGAAAGAACGCCCATTCTTCCTTGAGGTATTTCGGCATACGGGGCATAGCGAGCACCTCCTTTGTGCTGCCTAATTGCCGATTTGCTACCGAAATGCAGAAACGCCCAAAACCTCTCCGAACTGTCATTTTTCTGGGCGATTTTGGGCGTTTTCTTTCGATATGAGCGGCTTTGTTTTAGCGGCGGTATCCTTTACCGCCAACCATTCAAAAGCCGCTGTTTGTCGCTTCCGGGTAACAAAAAAGCGCCGTATTGCTACGACGCTTTTGTCTTGCTCGGAAGATGGAGCAAGGGAACGCTATTCAATTATCTGTTGTACTTTTTCTTTCTGCTGACAACCGTTGTGCCAATGGCTGCACCGCCGCTGACAAACAGCAAGGCAATCCACAAAGCAAGGTTGCTTGTATCGCCAGTCTGCGGACTCTTATCGGATGTTCCCGGTTTGGTACTGGCAGGCTTTTTCTCAAGAGCAGCAATCGCATCTTCGATAGCCTTTGCCATCTTGTCTACTTCAGATTGCTCCGTAATATTTTTACCACGGACAACAGCTTTGACAGCGATTTCCACACCGGAGAAATCCTTGTAGTCATCCTTCTTCAAAGCATTTGCTTTGGCAATGGCTGCATCTACCTTAGTGTAGTCGGCAGGTAAATAAGTCATTGCAATGGTCTGCGTATGAGTTGCTGTATCAGCCGTAATCGTAATATTGGGATTGAAAACCTCGCAATTATCTGCGCTGACTTCGACAGTATAAGTACCCGCTTCCAAATCAACAGGGTTTGTTACTTCCTGACCATTCACTTTAATGACTACATTCGCCAACTCAGCAGGTGTTACAACAAAAGAAACTGCATATTTCGGTGCTGGCAGAATAGGTGTGCCATTTGAGTTAAATCGATAATTGCCGCCGGCAGCAGTGATTTCATTAAAGAAATCTTCCGTTTTCATAAAGTCAAGGGTCTTTTCTGTTCCAGCATCCTGATACTTAAAGCAAGCCGGGACATTTTCCGTTTGCACGAAATAATTGTTTTCAAAAACAGGGGTATCAGAAGAAGCACCGCCTGCAATACCGCCTAAGCGCTTATAAGGTGTAATGGCAGTATATTGAGATAAATCCATTTCACCAGCGAAATAACAATGTCTGATTTCTGTACCTGCACCAACTATCCCTGCAATGCCGCCGAAATCCGTAGTTCCATTGCCAAGAGGAACCATTTTCCCGGTGGAATAACAATTGATAATCTTTGAGTTTTGAAACAACTGCCCAACTATTCCGCCGGTACAAGGTGTCCAAGAGGTCATATCGCCTGTATTAGCACAATACTGTACGGTACTGTTTTGAGCAAGACCTACGATACCGCCCATCTGAAAAGAGGTGACATCCTGCGTTATTGAAAAATCCCCCTTGTTTTGGCAGTATTCAATCGTGCTATTTATCGCATATCCGCACAAAGCCACAGTACCGTTAATATATTTGTCTGTATCCGTGAACGACACATCTGAAGCGCAGTCAGAAATTTTGCTGTCTGCTGCAACGCCCGCTACCGTTCCAAAATAGACATACCCTGAATTGGACACATCCAGCTTGCCTTGAATTGTCAAACCGGAAATTTCAGCGCCGTAAACCTCACTGAAAAATCCGAAAGACGGATACTCTGTCTTTCCATAGTTTTCGGAAAAATCTAAATTGGAAATCGTATGCCCATTTCCGTAAAATTTGCCGCTGAAGTAATGCAACAGAGTTCCATCAGCAGCAAATACGCTGCCAATTGGTGTCCACGCAACACCTGTTAAATCCAAATCTGCATCAAGAGATACAACCGAATCTGTTTTATCGTCATATTCGCCATTGTCCACAGCTTTTGCAAATTGCAAAAGCTCATCTACTGTTGTGATTGAAGTTTTGCTGCTTTGCTCGTTCTCTTCTGCAAACGCTGTCATCGGAACAAGTGCCATCACAAGGCACAACGCAAGCAGAAGGCTTAGAAGTTTCTTATTCATATTCATACCTCCAAAATAATTCTATCCGCTATTTTATTCCTCCGACAGCGGACACGCCGGAGAAGATAGAAGGTTTAACCAGAAAAGATTGATTTGCCGGTCGTGGTTAGGACTTCAATATCAAACCACCATCCTTCCGACAAACGCAAAAAGCCGAAGCCAAGGCATAATGCGCCCTGTCTCCGGCAACTGGTTCGTTATAAATTGTATGAAATAAGATTTGACACGCTGAAAAAACGGCGCTATGCTCCTGCCGAGCCGACAATAATTCGTCCCATTTCCGTTTGCCATAGTCAAGTCCTCCTTCCATAATTTCTAATGCAAAAGGATATGAATTCCCCTACCCCATATATATACAAAAATATTTTAGCAGATTTTTCCCAAAATCTCAAATGGTTTTCAGAATATTGCTCTCATCTTTTTCTCAAAGAGCGGTAAGTTCTTCTCCGACCACTCCGAAACACGCTCCGGATGTACTTCTGTTAAACTGTTGTTCATAGCCAAACCTCAACCTCCTTGTGCTTAGAGTATATGAGGTTTTGGCTTTTACTTAGAATTATCTTTTTTAATAACTAAGTTATAATTGCTATCATAATACAGTCCAAGTTCTCTACACATTCTATCGTTCACATTATCTAATGCTTTCTTATATTCTGCATACGTTGGAGACAGAACCATTAAATTAGGAATGAATATATCGTTATATCCTTTATTTTGTAACTCTTTCTGCATTTTTCTCTGTGCAATAAATGCTGGATGGTATTTCATTATACCGTTTTTCATTTTAGCACCTTTCCATACATTTTCTTTTAGTCTTTCATATTCACTTTCACTCATATCACGATAATAGGCTATCATCTCATCTGCGGTTCTGGTTTCTTGTGCAATCCCACCTATCATCTTCGCACCTATTCCCATAATAAAAGGAACTTTCAATGTCGTTTCATCGCAATATTCTAATATATTCTGTAGTGCCTGCTTCTGTTCCAGAGTCTTCAACCTTACATTAAGAAATGGTTTGAAATGACTTTTAAAATAATCTCCCCATTCTTTTCCCGGTAGCAAAGACTCAATTGCATTTTCAACGGTTTGATAATCAAGTGCCTCATTTGCTTTGTCTGCGTCACCATCATCTATAAATTGCTTCAAAGCTTCAAGTTCTGAGTCTTTTAAAACTTTTTCCTGCACTTTTTCTTGATAAATACGAAGAAGAATACTTTTGTCGCCAGTTTCCAAAAGGCTCTGTATGTCTTTAATACTAATACCGAGTTTTCTATATACTGAAATCTTTTTTAAAGTTTCAACATCTTGTGCAGTATAGTTACGATAACCATTGTTATCTTTATCCACTGACAGCAATCCTTTTTCTTCATAATACTTAACTGCACGCTTTGTCATTCCAACCTCATTTATAATTTCATTTAATAACATCCGATGCAC
>ENA-OPCU01000554-OPCU01000554.1-human-gut-metagenome-genome-assembly--contig:-NODE-554-length-13456-cov-2.568614_pt1 | contig 13456 bp, 12 predicted proteins | sample MGYA00241255_ERZ501490 | MGnify/ENA primary metagenome ERZ501490 (study PRJEB25962, sample SAMEA2042627) | human gut metagenome | biome: human gut; feature: human-associated habitat; material: faeces... | reverse complement strand
GGTCTGCGCAATCTCCTCGCAGCACTGCGCGCACAGCGCCGCGTCCTGCGCTTCCACCATCACGCGCACCAGCGGTTCCGTGCCGCTCTCGCGCACCAGCACGCGCCCCGTGTCGCCCAGCTTTTCCTCCGCCGCGCGAATCGCTTCCTGCACCTTCGCGTCCGCCTGCGCCGCCTTCTTGTCCTTTACCCGTACGTTAATCAGCTTCTGCGGATAAATCGTCAAGTCAGAAGCCAATTGATGCAGCGTTTTCTTCGCCGCGCACATGACTTCCATCACCTTCAGGCTCGTCAGGATGCCGTCGCCGGTTGACGCGTACTTGCTGAAGATAATGTGCCCGGACTGCTCGCCGCCCAGACGGCAATTGTTCTTCGTCATGTACTCGTAGACGTACTTGTCGCCCACGGCGGTCTTGGCGGATGCAATGCCGAGGTCATCCAGCGCGCGGAACAGCCCCAGATTGCTCATCACCGTCGCGACGACCGTGTTGCCCAGCAGCTCACCCGTCTGCTTCATGTGCCGTCCGCAGATGAAGAGGATGTGGTCGCCGGTGATTTCCATGCCCGTTTCGTCCACGCACAGGCAGCGGTCCGCGTCGCCGTCGAAGGCAAAGCCCACGTCGCAGTGGTTTTCGACAACGAACTTCTGCAAGCCCCCGATGTGCGTCGAACCCGCGTCGCGGTTGATGTTCAGCCCGTTCGGTTCGGCGTTGATGACCAGCGTCGTCGCCCCCAGCGCGTCAAAAACCGCCTTGGCGATGTTCCAGCTGGAACCGTTGGCGCAGTCCAGCGCAATCCGCCGTCCGCGGAAGGAGTACAGCCCCAGCGAAATCAGGTAGCCGACATAGCGGTTGCGCCCGGACACATCGTCCACCGTGCAGCCGATCTGCTCCTGATGCGCGAAGGGAATTTCGTCCCACGTCTGCCCGAAGCATTCCAGATGCCCGTCCAGGTAGGCTTCGACAAGGGCAATCGTGTCCTCATCCATCTTTTCGCCCTGCCCGTTGATGAGCTTGATGCCGTTGTCGTAGTAGGGGTTGTGGCTGGCGGAGATCATAATGCCGCAATCAAAGTCATCCACGCGAGCGATGTACGCCACAGATGGAGTAGTGGTAACATGGAGCAAATAGGCATCTGCACCAGAAGCGGTCAGACCAGCCACAAGGCTGTACTCGAACATGTACGAGCTGCGGCGAGTATCCTTACCAATAACAATACGAGCAGGGTCGGTGTCACCGTTGCGCTCACGGAGACCATTATAATACCAGCCTAAGAAGCGACCAACCTTATAGGCGTGATCCGCTGTTAATGTAATTCCGGCTTCTCCACGGAAGCCGTCCGTTCCAAAGTATTTTGACATTGTTAGTTTTCCTTTACTTTTTTCTTTCCCACCATCCATGGAGCAAGTCTTACAACAACCTCATATGCCGTACTGCATATTGCCATCGTAATAACTACCACTACCATGGCCAGTAGAAAATTTTCTCTCACTGCATCTGTACCCAGATTCAACAGAATTGATACAATTTTTACCACAATTCGATACACAGGGCCGTGAATACAAAGAATAATTAGAGAAATCCGACCAAAGTATTGCAGGATTCTATTCTCGTTGATAAGTTGAGAAATCAGAATTACAGCAGCAACACCAATCATGGCTGTTACAAACCACATGATTCCCATAGTTAAATGATAGCATGATAAGGAAAAGCTCAAAGCAAGCAGAACTATCGCTACTATTCCTGCTTTCACTTTTTTCTTTACCGCTTTCACGCTTTTCCCCGCTATGAACACACCCACAGCATAGAATCCTATGTACTTGAATACACGATCAATGCCCCAAATAAGTCCATGCATTGGAACCACAATAAAAGCTAAACTCATTAGAGCAGAAACAAGATAAGCCATTCTCCTTCCGCCTAGATTAACCAGTATATTAAAAAGGATTACCGTTACAAAGAAACATGGTAAGAACCACAAATGGATGTTGAACTCCAAATTATCATAACAGCCAGAGAATAAACCGAACAAAGAATCCATAAAACTCATATCTGAATCCCGGAATCTTCTCTCCATCAATTGCCAGTAGATAAGAACCAGAAAACCGAATGAGAAATACGGAATAACAATGGTTTGGATTCTTCGCTTTATGTCTGCTAAAACTGTTTTTTCTTTATACACCCATCCTGCTGCCAAGAAAAACAGCGGCATATGGAAGGAATACAACCAATTAAAGATGGTTTGATTGGAATAGATATGCCCTATAACAACAAGGATTATGCCTATCCCTTTTAACACGTCAAGCCATGATAAACGCTCTGCTCTGCTCTGCTCTGCTCTGCTCTGCTCTGCTCTGCTCTGCTCTGCTCTCAAGATTGTGTCATCTCCCAACTCTTTGTCAATATGAAAGTTTATCTTCTAATTCCAACTTTAGACAAAATAATCTTGATTTCATTTTTCAAATATTCTTTCGGTAGTATTTTCTTCATAGCAAAATCAAAACCCTTTTCTAAGTTTTCAAAGAAAAACATTCTTGATGATGGAATTCTCGATGGATATTCCAATTGATGATTTAATTGGATCGCTCTTGTAATATCCGCATCAAATAGTTCCACATTTGACTTTTTTAGTAATTCTTCTCCCTTTTTCGTTTGACAGAGAACTAAAGATATTCCCTTTTTCTTTTCCTCTTCAGACAATTCACTTCCCCATGAATCACCTAATGAAATATCTGAAACACGAGATTGTGACGCATAACGACAGGAATAACAATTCTCAGTATAATCAATACTTTTCAGGAAAGCATATGTATACATATCAACAATCCGCGGAAAACCATTATTTTTCCCTACTGATCTTAAGCCAAATGATGTTTTTTCACGGAAATTCAACCCTTCTAATTCTTCGATATCCACTGATTTTTCTTTTAAATACATCTTCAACAATTCAGGTGAAGGGGACCCGTGGCATATTAAATCCACTGTATACAAATTATCTTGATTGCGTGAGAAATTTTTCAATGCCGCAACTTGACATGGCAATCCAACAAAAAGGACTTTTTTCCCTTCTTGTAGTTTCCTTTCAATATCTATATATATTGTTTTTGGATTACTTTTAACATATTTAGATCCTACAAATTGCTCAGCCCTTTGGGTCGAATTTGTCAATTCAAAAACAAATTCTCCCTTATTAAGCATACACGAAGCAACATATCCACCATTTTTAATAAATGAATATATAATTGATGAAGCAATTCCTCCTGAAGATGCATTACTTCTGATTTCAGGATTCAATGCCCATCCTTCTTTCCAAAAGATAGGGTTAACCTGCTCCACGCATTTTACATTAGGACAAATTTTTTCACACAACCCACAATTCACGCACTTTACTTCATCAATTACGGCATTATATGTCTTGTAATCATCTACAATAGTAATAGCACTCTTTTTGCACATATTTATGCAAGCCATACAACCAGCACACATATCCTTAGCGCACACGGTTTTCATGCAAAAGCACCTCCCGTGATAGGCACAAGAATATACGCTGTTTTCTCTATTATAACATTATTTCTTATACCCCACACACAGTTTTTGCAGCCTTCTTAAATCCTATAGCTTTTCTAATAGCCATGAGCCTTGGTGAAATAAAATAGCAACACCACATAATTTTTTTCTTAATACTTTTTTCCATTTTTAATGGCAAAAATATGTTTTTCCTAAGGTTAGAAACACACTCCTTATACGTTTCATTATATTCTAAAATCATATTAGATCGAACAAGGCCATCAATTATACTTCTATTGAAACAATACCTGTGATATTCCCATGCTTTCTCAATATCAATATTCTTTTTTATCCATGCTTCCTTTTGCAATTCCAAAGATTTGATTCCACACAAGTTACTCTTTAAATTGAATTTTCTCATCGCACTATCAGGATTAAAAGTTTGATGGTAAACTGCACTTTCACCAACTGCCACACTGTTTACATGTTGTAGAAACTCAACATTAAAAAGCATTCCTTCACCATACCAAATTTTTTCATTAAATTTTATATAATTCTCTTCGAGCACACTCCTTCGATACATCTTATTCCAAACTGCTACAAAAAGATCTCCCAAATAAATCCACTCAATAGCTTTTTCCGCACTAATCACAGAAAAATTATTATTTGATATATCATTGCAACCTGAATAATTATTCTTATTCATCACAACATCGCAGCTTGATTTCTCTAGTAAATCAACAAAATATGTCACATAGTTAGCATCAACCCAATCATCTCCATCGACAAAGGTGATATACTCACCTGAAGCGACAGCCATTCCTGCATTTCTAGCACTAGAAACGCCATGATTTTCCTGATGTATTACAACTATTCGATTGTCTTCCTCTTTCAGTCTATCAATGATATAACCACTTTTATCAGGAGAACCATCGTCAACAAGAATTACTTCTATATTTCCATAATCTTGTTTTAATAACGATCTAACACACTTATCAATATACTTTTCAACATTATATACTGGAACAATAATGCTAACCAACTTCTGCATTAGCTCACCCGCTTCCTTTGAATTTTATTTAGAAAAAACTGTAACATCGGAATCCAAGTTTTGGAAAACACCGTAAATCCAATCAAAAGAATCACAAGTTGAAGAAGGAATCCTTTCATTCCATCTACAAACATTAAAATTGCAGACACAAGCATTAATAACGAACCTAAAATGAATTCCTTATACATAATATCATACTTAATATATTTTCTAGTGTGGAACACACGGAACATAAAAACAGCAATATAACTTATACATGTTGCTAATGCAGCACCATAGACTCCTATCACTGGAATCAAGATAAAATTCAATAGTATATTAAACGCTGCGCCAAACGATCCAGAAAACAAATAGCCAAAACTATCCTTATGTACAGTATAACTTGTTGCCATGAAGGTGCCCAATGTTAAATAAACACATCCAATAATCAAAAACGGAGTATATTTCCAAGCGTCATAATAACTATCAGCCACATAAACTCCCAAGAATGGTTTTGTTAATAGCAAAAGGCCAATTCCCATCATAAACGCAATTGCAGAAAGTGTTTTGAACATTTTATTGTTGTATTCAGTTTCATCACTCGTGCCCTCTTCACGAATCGCAGAATAACTCCATGCTTGATTAAATATTCCTGTCAGTGTTGATACAAGGGTGGGAAGTTTATAAGAAACAGCATAGATTCCGTTAGCCGCTGCACCAATCATGTAGGTCACCATAACTCTATCTGAAGAATTCATGATCCACCACATAAATGTGTTCGGGATAAGAACAACCGAATACCGAATCATCTCTTTGAGTTTACAACGATCTATGTTGTGAAAAGAGAACGCTTTATATCCTTTTCCTGCAATAATGGCATAAATCGCAACTATAAAGTTTGCAATGATATATGCCAATAAATATCCACCTGTTTCCATCTTAAAGACAAGTAAAAATGTTATATTTAAAATCGCTATCATCAATGTCTGAAGGATATTTCCAAGTGAATACTTAAGTAACAATTCCTTTCCGCGTAAATCGCATAGAAACAGTTGACTAGCAGATAAAGAAATGACATAAAAATAAACATACATCGCATAGTCAGATACTTCTGTGATGCATCTGCATATTGGAATTAAAACCAGTCCAATTATCATCGCAATAAGTAGAACTATGCTTCCACACTGTGTGTTTTTTTCCTTATCTGCATCTTTGTCTAACCCGAACCGCATAACCGACTCAGCAATATTCAATGTAAGCATTGGCCCTGCAACTGTACTAATAGTAGTTATAAGATCCACCGTACCATACTGACTCGTTGTTAAAACATTAGTATACAATGGAATCAAGAAAAAAGAAATCATCCTAGAGCCAATATTGCCAAGTGTAAAAATCAATGTGTTTTTTAATAAGTATCTATTTCTTGACTCACTACCCATTTTAAATATTTTCCTTTAAATACAACGTTGTTTTTTTACGCTCTTGTTCAATTATTTGATTAGTTTTATAAAAATCAACTTCGGTATTATATAATCGCTCAATATCCTCTAGTTTTTCCACTTTTCTATCCAATTTATCAAGTTTATTAAGCAACGCTTCTAATTTATTGCGATTTGAATCTCTTATCAGTGTACAAAATTTTGTATTCATTTTAATAGAGAAGACTGTACCATGAAATGTATCCGTAATGACATAATCTGCATTTTTGAAATAGGAAAATACATACAACGGATTGCAAATTATATTTTTATCCGCAATATTTGAATAATGTCCAACACATATAATCCTCTTATTGTGCCTTTTTGCAAATTTTTTTATATAGTTTTCTTCTTCTCTGCTTAATCTGCCCGTGTATGCATATAAAATGATATAATCTCTTTCATAAGTCGTATACTCTGCAATTTCTTGTGTAAAATCATACATCAGAACTGGATCCATATGAATTTCCGGAGAGTAACCGAGCAATTGCCTAACAATATGAGCACTATTTTCATCACGCACAGAAATAGCTGCAAATCTTGACAGCATTGTTTTAATTTCGTGTGCAATTCCTGTATCTACCAAATCTTCATAACGTGTGCTTCCAAAAGAAGCCGCATATGAAACAATCTTGGAGTGTGCATATCCATCTCCAAATAACTGCTTAGAATATCCTACTGGATATGGTTGAAGGCAATTAAATACTTCATCACTTCCAATCACTAACGTGTCAACCTCACAGTCATAATTCAGTTTATCAACCCCAATATTCTTTAAATCCAGGATTAACTTTCTTTCTATTTCTTTGAAAAAGTTCTTTTTTTTCAGATAATTCCATGGGGTTCTGTTTTTCAGAATCTTATCCACTATGCTTTCAGCTTTAGACTGCGGTTTTTTTAATCTATTTGTAATATCAACACCAAATCTGTAATCTATAAATTCAACTTCTGATTTTGAAACCGACTCAATCATTTTTTTCAAACCATACGCTTGCAAAAAAGATCCATAATTAATAATCCTTTGCATAGACATAATACCGATTTTTTTATCCATCTACTCGTTTCTCCTCTATCTCATAAATATATACGGTACTGTTTGATGCGCACCAACAAATACAAAATAGTACCACCAATAAAACATATAATACCCTATGATTAACGGTCGAATAATTATTCCGCTTTTTCTTGGTTTTAATGCACTCATTGCCTGTGATATGACAAGCACCTCAAAAATCGCAAAGTATAAAGCAATTCTTCCACCATATCCGCTCACACTGGTAAACTGTGAAAACAAGACTGCATATACCTCCATAACCAAGAAAAATGAAATGTCTTCTCCATCTTTTCTCAAATATCTATAACTCCAGATGATCAATATTATTTGAGGAATACGGATTAAAAGCTGGTTTGGCATAAAAACCAATTTTCCTGTAACGTAGCTGACATATTCCCCAAATCCAACAGCCGACAAAGCAGACACAATCGCGGACATCATAATCATCACTACGAAACCAATCCCCATAGATATCAGCATTCTAGGAGTTTCATTTCTCTTACTAACATTGTTTCCTGTTATGCTCAAAGTTGTTCCTTTGACAATATAATCATACAGAAGATAAATCAGTAATATCAGCAATGAGCTTGTGTGGAATAAGAAAGCAATAATCACACAGATAAACGCATTTTTCTTTTCTGCATTTTTCCAATATTCAAATCCCAGGACTCCTAAAGACATAGCGATTGACTGACGCATCATATTCATCGAGGGATTATAAAATGCCATGCAAAAGACAAACATCGCCATCCCAAGGCTTGTGTTCTTATCTTTTCTAACGGCAACATATAGTGGCAGAATCACACATAATTCCAGTATAGTTTGAACGCAATATAATGAACCTGTAATTTTTGTTACAATCAAAACTAATAACGGAAACAATGGTTCCATATCCTTCACATAATCTGTTGTCCATGTGAAAGCATGGAAAGATGAGTTCAAATACTCACCAATGCTATGGCTTCTTTTCGCTGCCTCATAAACAGGCATTAAATAAACTCGTGTATCTGTTCCAACACCCACCGCTCTCATTCCTGCTAACAAACACAATGCCATAACTGATATGAATACAATCGGTTTCCTTTGTGTATATTTCACCCGATCAGAAAGCGCAAAAAGACCTATCGAAATCATAAATACAACAATATATGGTGTCATCTCTTTTTGCCTCCCCTCTTTACACCTTCCACTTCCTGTTTCTCGCAACGACAACCTTAAGTGCTATTCTATTTCCAAATAATGATATCGCAGCAAAAGCCCGTAATCTCTTTGGGGCATTACCATCTTTTAGCACATTTATTCGATGTGCTTTCAAGATGCTCTGAATACGCTTATTCCGGAATTCTAAAGGCTGTGGATTTCTTGCTGCAATATCATATATGACATTTATATATTGAGTCGATAATGCATTATCAAACTGCGTTTTTCCTTTTACCGCTCCGGCGATATCATCAACAGCATCTAAAGCTTCTAAATGCTTTTCCTTATAACCTGAGACAACTATACTTCCTTCATCCCGGTAATAGTAGAAATAGCCATCAAATTCTACATAAGTTACGCTCTTACTCTTCAAGATTGTTTTATAGATTGTAAAAAGATCTTCAGAGAATTTACCATATGGAAATTCCACACCCTTAAATAGGTTTCTCTTAAAAAGTTTACCACACGCAGATGTGCCAAATGGTATACCATATAGCATACTAATCAAAGCATCTTCGGATTTAAAATTAGACGTTTTCCAAGCTGTTGAAGTGTTTTTCTCATCTCGCTTACTCGTTCTCTTCATATTTGCAATAGCTATGTCGGATTTATTCTCTAACATAGCTTCAAAGAGAATTTCTATAAAGTCTTTTGAAATGTAATCATCACTGTCAACAAAAGTGATTAAATCCCCTGTCGCAACCTTCATACCTGCATTTCTGGCATCAGACAGACCACCATTTTTCTTGTGAACAACCTTAATCCTCGTATCCATTTTCTCATAATCATCACACATTTTCCCGCATGAATCCGGAGACTCATCGTCCACTAAAATTACCTCGATATTCTTATATGTTTGAAAAAGAATCGAATCAACACATTCTTTCAGATAAGATTCAACATTATATATTGGTACAACAACACTAACCAGCGACGTCACATCTTTATTCTTCATATTTTCTGTCATTGCTTAATACTTCCTGATATATGTTCTTCATGGCGGCAATAGATTTAGATACATCAAATTCTTCTGCCTTTTTTTTGCAAGCAGCTGCCATCTGGTTCCTTGCTTCCGGAGTCAGGTTTACGATATTTTCAATAGCTTCTGCAAACTGATGTGCATCGTACGGATCACAAAGATATCCTGTTTTTCCCGGAATTACATATTCTCTTATCCCCTGCACATCAGATCCCACAACAGGTACACCTGATGCAAGTGCCTCCACTCCCGTCATTCCAAATCCTTCTCTTACGGATGGAATAACAGCAACATCCGCACATGCATTTATCTCTGGAATATCGAGTCTATGTCCTGCCAAGAAAATCCTGACTCCTAATCTGGAGGCTGTTTCTTTGAGTTCTTCCTCGATTGTTGAATTAACAACTGCTGTTCCGCAGATTACAAATATGTACTGTTCTTTTCCATCAAGCGTTCCTAAGGCTTCTATAATAATTTTCTGGTTTTTTCTCGATGACAATTCACCCACAGCTAAAACCATATGATCTTTTGAGTTTACGCCAAATGATGCTCTATACTCATCTCTGTTAATTCTTAAATTTGCAAACCTATGATTATCTAAGCCAACGCTCGGAATAACATAAACCTTGGGGCAATGCATTTTTTTTGCATTACCATAGTCCTCATGATTTATCGTAATAATAGCATCACAAAATCTTGACATTAGCTTTTCAGCTGTAAAATAAACAATCCAACTCTTTTTTGATGATTTGTCTGTGAATGCAAATCCATGTGTGGTATATATAACTGTTGTTCCAGCTTTTCTATATTTCCTTGCAGCCATTCTGGTTAAAATGCCAACAATAGGTGTATGACAATGAATCAAATCATACTTATTCGTTTTCAAAATAAGTTTTAATTGTTTATAAGCCTGAATATTTTGAGTTGACACCGGGCTTTTTGTATCAAATTCTACCTGATAATGTGCAATCCCCATTTCTTCCAGTTTAGGAATTTCAATCAGGTTAGGGCCTGCCGCAGAATTTTCATTCATTGCCACTGACACTTCATATCCCATTTCTTGAAGTGTCGCGATATCATTCCACAGAAAATGTAGAAAACCTGCAAGATTCACAACTATCAATGCTTTCTTTTTCATCCGTTCTCCTTATGCTGTTTCCCATTTATTAGTTCTTCGTAAATTTTGCAGAGTTTCTCTATATAGTTTTCCGCATCGCATCGCTTTTTTGCATACGCTACTATGCGCGCGCTCATATTTCTATACTCGTTTTCTGTCAAGTTTAAAGCTTTCTGAATAGCTATTGCAAAGCTATCAGGATTTCCCGGTTCTGCCAGATATCCAGTTTCACCATCTTGTACAATTTCAGAAAGACCTGCAATATCACTTGCAACAACAATCTTCCCTTTAGCCAAGGCCTGTAATGCAACAAATGCCCCATTTTCATACCATTCTGACGGTACAAGAACAACTTTGGCGCGTTCAATTATACGATCCATTTCTTCGCCGAAAATTGCACCGTTTACTTGAACGCGACCCTCAAGATTGTGTTCCTTAACAAAATTTTTTATTCTTTCTTCTTCCGGTAGTAACGACATAAGTATCACCACCGTTGACCTGGGTCAGCGTCAGGCCATGCGCCCCTGTAGCATAGGCACTGACAGTGTTGAACCATTCGCTGGTGCTGTCAATGGTGTAAGAATAGTGTTCCTTAGCCGCATCATAGACCACATCAAAAATCTTGTAGGCTTTGTACTCCTGATTTATCGGCAAGAAATTATTCATCTTGATTATTGGTGAATGTGTAAAATGAGCTTTTTCTACTAAATTTTTATAAAAATTGCATTCCGCAATATATAAGTCAATTTTGTCATAATAATGCCCATATCTAAGAAATTGAGCTTCTATATATGCCAATACACTCTTTGCAAGAGAGCCTTTCATGCACTTATTTTTCACACAATTCCAATATCCTTTTGTCGCACAATCACTGCATATAGTTCCGTCTTGTCGCAGCATCGTATAACAAGGACACACTGCTGTCAATTCATGCAAGTGCATCACAACCGGAATGTTATATTTCTTCAAAACATCAACTACCGAAAATGTAATTTGGCGATGCAACAATCCAATATGGGCAATGTCTGGCTTTTCATCCCGAATTAGTTTTTCGATGTTATGTTTAGATTCAAAAGAATATATTAATTTAATTCCCATTTTGATTTTCTTAAATGTACTCAAATTGGGATCATTATAATCTACATTTGAAACAAAATATTTATCTTGCGCACACGGTATATTTCTTTCATCATACATTGAAAAGAAAATGACTTCATGCCCTGCTGCAGTTAACGCCTCTGCCAAATTATAATGAAATGTTTCTGTTCCACCCAACATATAATGAAACTTATGTATTAATAGTATTTTCATGTTGCTATTCCTCTCTTTGGACCAATTTTTCTTTTAACAGAGAAAAAGAATCATAATGTAGGTCTTTATCTGCAATAATTGGCATCTCATTTTCTTTTATAGGCCAATTTATCTTCAGCTCTGGATCATTCCACGGTATTCCAATCTCATCATTCGGATGCCAATAGTCAGAAACCTTAAAACACACCTCTGCAATATCAGAAATCACATAAAATCCATGTGCAAAACCTTCTGGTATATAAAATTGTTTTTTATTATCTGCTGAGAGTTCAACACCATACCAATCTCCGTAGGTTGAAGAAGTAGTCCTTGTGTCTACAGCGACATCGTATATTTTTCCTCTTACAACTCTCACCAATTTCCCTTGCGGGAAGTTCTTTTGAACATGTAATCCTCGCAGAACGCCCTTAACACTCATCGACTGGTTTTCCTGAACAAAAGTCATATTTAAGCTATTTTTAAGTAGTTCTTGACTGTTATATGTTTCCACAATTAAATCTTCATCACTTTTATATGACGCTGGATTTACAACGTACAGCCCTTGTATTCCTGTTTTTTCAATCGACAAATGTTGATCCATATTCTCAATTCTCACCTTAATTCATCTAATTTGTTTATTGCTTTTCTATAAATTGTTAATCCCATTACCAATAACATCACCAACAGTAAATAAGTTGTCATATATCTGATAACTGGACTTTCAATTCTCTCCATAATGCCTATTTTCTCTACAATTCTAAAGACAACCATGTGAGATAAATACATCTCCATGCTTAAATTGCTAATATAATTTGTAAATTTATTATTCATCAACCTATTGTCATATCCCAAAGCTAAACCCAGCCATCCAGTATAAAGTATCAAGGTTTTAATAACCACTATATTGATAGAATTTATTACGTCAGGGGTAATGTAATAGCCTACCGTCAAAGCTAACACAACACAAAGACTAATTACTTTAAATTGATTTACAAAACGTTCAATTTCATCTTTATACAAATATACAATCCCACCTATGAGAAAATATGGCAAGCAATACAAAAATGAATGACGCATCACAAAATTTTCCGTAACAAATCTTTCTGTCATAAAATAGCACTGGCACATATATGTAATTACCAAGGATATCACAAAGGACACTATTCCCCTTTTTGGACTATAGAGAAGGAAAACAATAAACGGAAATATAATGTAAAATGCAAATATAGCACCAAGTGTCCATGCAACTCCGATTGTACTTAACGTATTGTTTGGCAAAAAACCAAACAGCATTGTTATCTCCATTAAGCCTTCGCATACTGTCTTTGGAGTGAATTCGATAACACAATTTAAAAGTATCAGCAGTGCAAAAAAGGGAACTGTTCTCTTGTACCTTTTTGAATAAAACGCGTCTATACTATAAGTTCCTGTTTTTAACTTTTGATAATATCCGTTGCACATCCCAAAACCGCTGATTATCATGAATAGATAAACTAGATAGTCAAAGGATGGTATAACCTTGTCTAGTCCCCCCCGTACTAAAACCGGTATTCGCTTTAATATGCCACGCTATAATTGCCAAACAACCAAACGTTCTGAGGGCATCAATATTCCCATATTTTTTTGTATCACTCATTGCCTATTTCCTCACAAATACATTTTCATACTGTCCGCAGATCTTATCCCATGTGTACTCTTCTGCCACACGCTTCTTAGCTCTCCGGCCCATCTCTGCAATTTCATCTGCACTCATTCGGTCTGCCTTATCAATCAACTTTGCAAGGCTACCCGGCTTGCGGCTCC
>ENA-OPCU01000540-OPCU01000540.1-human-gut-metagenome-genome-assembly--contig:-NODE-540-length-13624-cov-2.582578_pt1 | contig 13624 bp, 10 predicted proteins | sample MGYA00241255_ERZ501490 | MGnify/ENA primary metagenome ERZ501490 (study PRJEB25962, sample SAMEA2042627) | human gut metagenome | biome: human gut; feature: human-associated habitat; material: faeces... | reverse complement strand
CTGCCGCTTATATCGACAGAGGCAAACGCAAGCGCCTCGTCCATCGGTACATAAAAACTGCCGAAACGGTCGATAGAAGATTTATCTTTTAAAATTTGAGAAAATGCCTTGCCGAGGACTATACCCGTATCCTCAACTGTATGATGCTCGTCAACATACAAATCGCCCTTAACCTTAAGCTCAAGACCAAAGCCTGCGTGTGTGGCAAACGAATTGAGCATATGGTCAAAAAATCCAATGCCTGTGTCAATTGAAATATCTCCGCCCTCAAGACAAAGTGAAAGCTTGATGTCGGTTTCTTTGGTTTTACGGCTGATTTCTGTTTGGCGCATTTTCTCACCTCAAATAAGTTATCTAAACAGAGCCTAAAAGCTCAGTCTATATGATTATATCCTTTTTAAAGACGATTTACAATAAATATTACAAAATTTTAATAATTTCCGTTATTCAAAATCAATGTCCTCAAATCTGACTTTGATTGAATTTGCGTGTGCTGTAAGTCCCTCTGTGTCCGCAAAGCGAACTACATCCTGCGCATCGTTTCTTAATGCTTCTTCTGTGTAGCAGATAAAGCTTGATTTCTTAACAAAGCTGTCAACCGAGAGCGGTGAGAAAAATCTTGCTGTACCGCTTGTAGGAAGAACATGGTTAGGACCTGCAAAATAGTCGCCGAGAGGTTCAGGTGAATAGTTGCCGAGGAATACCGAACCTGCGTTGTCGAGTTTGCCTACATACTCCATCGGATTTTCACAGCATACTTCGAGATGCTCCGGAGCAAGCTCGTTTGCGAAAAGTACGGCCTGTTTCATATCACTGCACACAATAATCGCACCGAAATTGTCAAGCGAAGAATTGATAATTTCATTTCTCGAAAGGGTCTGAACCTGTCTTTCAAGCTCTTTTACAGTCTGATTTGCAAGTTCTTCGCAGTCTGTAAGAAGAATTGCAGACGCAAGTTTGTCGTGCTCCGCCTGGCTCATAAGGTCGGCGGCGAGGAATTTGGGATTTGCGCTTTTGTCGGCAACTATGAGGATTTCGCTCGGCCCTGCAATCATATCAATATCCACGGTGCCGTAGAGAAGCTTTTTGGCGGTAGCCACGAAAATGTTGCCTGGGCCGACTATTTTATCGACCTTGGGGACCGACTGCGTACCGTAGGCAAGAGCCGCAACAGCCTGAGCACCGCCCATTAAGAATACTCTGTCAACACCGGCTATTTTTGCGGCGGCGAGTATATCGGGGTTTGCCGTACCGTCCTTTTGAGGCGGTGTTACCATTACAATTTCCTTAACGCCGGCTATTTTTGCCGGAATGACATTCATCAGCACGCTTGACGGATACGCCGCGGTACCACCCGGAACATATACGCCGACTCTTTTAAGTCCTCTTATACGCTGACCCAAAATTACGCCGTTTTGCTTCGGCTCAAGCCAGCTCTGCTGTTTCTGACGGGCATGAAAATCACGTATATTGTCTGCCGCTTTGTAAAGAGCAAGTATAAAATCGCGGTCGCATTTATCGGGGGACGAGTCTATCTCCTCACGGCTTATCTCAAATTTCGACGGCATATGCCCGTCAAATTTAAGCGTGTATTCGCGCACGGCGTCATCGCCGTTTTGCTTTACGTTATTTAAAATGTCGGTTACCGCAGAGGTTACCTTGCGGTCAATTTCACCCGAACGGGCTTTAAGCTGATTTATGAGTTCGCGTTCCGAAACGCCGTCTGCCTTTGCTATGCGTATCATTTTACCGTCTCCTTCGCCTTTTCTATTTCGGTTATAAAGCCGTCTATCTCATCGCGCCGAAGCTTCATACTCGCGGTGTTTACTATAACTCTTGCCGAGATGGGCATTATTTTTTCTATAACCTCAAGTCCGTTTTCTTTAAGCGTGGTTCCCGTTTCAACTATATCGACTATTGCGTCGGAAAGATCCAAAAGCGGTGCGAGCTCAACGGAGCCTTCAATCTTTATGATTTTGACGTCCATATTTTTGCTTTCAAAATACTGCTTTGTGACGTTGGGGTATTTTGTCGCAATTCTCTTTATATTGTATCCGCCGAAAAAGTCCGTTCCCTTTTTGCCGGCGAGCGCAAAATCACATTTACCTATGCCGAGGTCGCAAAGCTCATAAAAGCTTTTGCCGTTTTCGACTATTGTGTCTTTTCCCACAATTCCTATATCGCATACGCCTTGCTCGACATACGTGATAACGTCCGCGGCCTTGGCTAAAACCGCCTCGTAGTCTCCCACGGGCAATATAAGTTTTCTGCCCTTATTTATAAGCTCGGTGCAATCAAGCCCCATTTTTTCAAAAAGCTCTACGGATTTTTTTTCAAGCCTGCCCTTTGTAAGAGCGATACGAAGTTTTCTCATAATTCTTCCTCCGATACGCCGTCGCGTGAAATTACAAAAAGCTTTTTAATGCCGCGCTCTTTGGCGTATTTCAAAGCCTCGTCACGGCTTTCGCAAAGGCTGTTTTCGCTTTTAACGCCCTTTTGCGACAGCTCCCTCACAAGGTTTACCGCCGCAAGCTCATAGCCGTCCTCGCCGAAAACGAGCACCTCCGACGCCTTTTGGGGTTCTATTTCGCCGCGCATAAGTGCCGCCCTCGCGAGGTCGTCGGTCTGAACGCCGAAACCGATAGCCGGCAAATCCTCGCCGAATTCCTTGATAAGGCCGTCGTACCTGCCGCCCTGAAGAACGGTGGCTCCGCTGCCCTCGGTGTATCCGCGGAAAACTATGCCGGTGTAATAATTGCTTCGGTGCACAAGGCTTAAATCTATTATCAGATTATCGCCGCCGTTTGCGCCGCCGAGCTTTTTATACAGCTTATCGAGGTAATTCAGAGAGTTTTGAGCCTTATCGCTCTTGCAGAGCGTCATGGCTTTTTCTATAACCTCGCTTCCGCCGAACATTCGCGGAAGATTGCGGATAGTCTCGGCAACCCTGTCGCCGCCGAGCGTATCAAGCACTGAATTGAGCGCAACAAAGTTTTTTTGCTCCATATACTCGTTAATGTCGTTTTTTACCTCCTGCGGAGCCGAAAGCTCATCGCAAAGAGCCTTAAAAAAGCCGGCGTGACCTATTTCTATTTTATAATCCGGTGCGCCGCAGACCTTGAGAGCCTCGATTGCGGTTTCGATAACCTCTATATCGGCTCTTATGCCGTTAACCCCGATAAGCTCTATGCCGCTCTGTGAGGTTTCGTCGTTTCTGCCGGTCAGCTTTTTGCGGCGCGAAAACACATTTTGATTGTAGTAAAGCCTTATGGGAAGCTCGGCACCCTTGAGCCTTGTTGCGGCTATACGCGCTATCGGAAGCGTCGAATCGGGTCTTAAAACAAGAAGTCTGCCGTAAGCGTCGGTCATACTGTACAGATTTTCCGGCAGCGTTCCTGCGCTCTCGCGGTTAAATACGTCAAAAAATTCGACGGTGGGAGTTATGACCTTTTTGTATCCTTTTTCTTTAAACAGCTCGGAAAGGCCGCGTTCAATACGCCTTAGTGCGTCGCTCTCTTCAAAGAGAAAATCCCTTGTTCCCTCCGGAGTCAGTTTTTCATAGCTTTTCATAATCCGCCGCCTTTCTGCTTTTTATGCGCAATCGCTTTAGCGTGCTAATATACTACCACGCTAAAGTGCAGCTGTCAAGGAGAAATAATCTCCCGTAAAAATTTAAAAATCGGACATATTGCCGAAGTCGTTCCTAATATAAGTTCGACTGTGGTTATCTTTCAACCGAAAGTACGCCGTCTACCTTTTTAAGACGCGCTATTACGTTTTTCAGGTGATCGACATTGCTTACGGTTATGGTCATACTTATCTGGCTTCTGCCGTCTTTTGTCTCGCGAGACGATATCTCGTTGATATTGACCTTCATTGCGGCAAGCTGCACCGAGACATCAGCCATAAGACCTATTCTCGAAAGGCAGGTTATTATGAGCGAAGCCTTGAACTCGGTCTTGACGTCGGTATTCCAAGCGGCGGCAACCCATCTTTGCGGCTCGTCGCATTTTGAAAAGTCGGACGGGACATTCGGACAGTCACGCTTATGAATCGAAACGCCGTGGCCGCGCGTTATAAATCCTATTATATTGTCACCGGGAAGCGGGTTACAGCAGCGCGAAAATTTGATAAGGCAGTTGTCTATTCCGCTTACCGTAACACCGTCGGAACCGCTCTTGCGGCGGCTTGTCTTTATCTTATCGTCCTCGGGGAGCACCACGGTCTCCTGAGAACGGTAATTTTTGTTGTACTCCTCTTTTATATACGGCATAAGCCTTATAACGGATATTCCGCCGTAGCCTATCGCCGCGTAGAAGTCGTCAACGTTTCTCAAATGCTGCCGCTCCGCAAGATTTGCAACAAATTTTTCATAGTTTTCGTCGCTGAGCCTTATGAAGTTGCGCTTAAATTCGCGATCAACCTCTGCCTTGCCCTCGGCGATATTTTCGTCGCGTCGCTCATTTTTAAACCATGAGCGTATCTTGTTTCGCGCCTGACTCGTCTTGGCTATACTCAGCCAGTCACGCGACGGGCCCTTACCCGTTTGAGAGGACGTGAGCACCTCGACTATCTCGCCGGTTTTGACTACGTAATCGAGCGGAACTATTCTGCCGTCTACCTTGGCACCGACCATCTTATTACCGACCGCCGTGTGAATTGCGTATGCGAAGTCAATAACAGTAGCACCGGCAGGGAGGCTTATAACGTCGCCGCGCGGAGTGAAAACAAACGTATCTTCGGGGACAAGGTCGCTTTTTATGGCCTGAACTATCTCGCGTACATCGCCTGTCTCCTGCTGGTCCTCAAGCATCTGCCTTATCCACGCAAGACGCTTGTCAAGGTTTGATTTTCCGTGAACTCCGAGCTTGTATTTCCAGTGCGCCGCAATACCGAATTCGGCCGTGCGGTGCATTTCCCAGGTTCTTATCTGAACCTCAAACGGTATGCCCTCCTTGCCTATGACCGTTGTATGAAGCGACTGATACATATTTGGCTTCGGAGTCGAGATATAGTCCTTAAATCTGCCCGGCAAGGGTCTGAACATATCGTGAATTACGCCGAGGCAGTTATAGCAATCTATAACGCTGTCAACTATTATGCGTATGGCGTAGACGTCGTATATTTCTGCAAAATTTTTGTTTTGCATATACATTTTGCGGTAAATGCCGTGTACGCTCTTTATTCTGCCCTCAATAGTAGGCTCTTTTACAACGCCCGTGATTCGCTCGCGTATCTTATCTTCCATCGACTCCAAAAAATCAAGACGCGATTTGCTGAGTCTTTTTAAATTTTCCTCAATTTCCTTGTACGCTATCGGGTCAAGAAAGCGTATCGACAAATCCTCAAGCTCTTCTTTAGCCGGTCTGATACCGAGACGGTGCGCTATCGGCGCGTAAATCTCAAGTGTTTCAAGCGCTGTGTCGCGTCGCTTCTGCGGAACCCTAAAACTGAGCGTACGCATATTGTGTATTCTGTCCGCAAGCTTGATTATGATGACCCTTATGTCGTGGGACATGGCAAGCAGCATTTTTCTGATATTTTCCGCTTGCTGCTCCTCGCGATTTGAAAGCGGCACCTTGCCGAGCTTTGTGACACCGTCTACAAGCGCTGCAACATCGTCGCCGAATTCGTGCTTAATATAATCCAAGGTTATATCGGTATCCTCGACCGTATCGTGTAAAAGCGCCGCCTCTACCGATTGTGCGTCCATACCGAGGTCAAGAAGTATATTTGACACGGCTATAGGGTGAATAATATACGGCTGACCCGAATATCTCAGCTGTGCCTTATGAGCCTCGCGCGCCACGCGGAAGGCCTTGTCGATTTCGGCTGCCTCTTCGGCGGTAAAGGCCTTATCAAGGCGAGCCTTTAATTCCGCATACAGCTCGTCGGGGGTCATTTTTGCTTCTCGCTCCTGCTGCTTTATCAGCTTTTCGGGGCGCATATCCGGCTCTGCATATTCTGTTTTCTCTGCCTCGGTGGCTTTTGTTTTTTCAATATCAGCCATGGTTATCCCCCATTTCTGCCTTTAGGCCTGCTAAAATTTTTGAGCTGTCAAGATCTTTCTTTTCACTTGTCTCGCACAACGAAAAAACTCCGTTCTCCGTTTTTTCCATAAGCTTCAGCTCACACAACACATCCTCGGAAACGAGCAGCGTAGCCGCCGAAGCCTCGGGACAATTAGCCCTTATAAGAAGGCTGTGAAGGTCAAAATGCCAGCCTCCGCTCTTTTTAAAAAATTTATATGCCGACGCGAGAAAATCTCTGTTCGGTGTAATAAACCTAAGTTCCTTTTCGTTCAGCTTTTCGTGCCGTCTGTATTTTTCGTACAGTCTTACGGATTTCAAATAGTTTACGTCGTTACTGCCCGAAAAACGCATATCGCATATGCGAACACTGGGCTTTACTTCGCCGCGAAATTCGTTTTTTGTTATTTTAACCGCCGCGTCAATCGTATCGCCGAGTCTGAAGGGAAATTCCTCCGCCCGCACGGAAAACAGCAAAGCCGTAATCTCCGTATTGCCCTTTTTCAGCGCAAGTCTCAAGTGCTTGCCGTCGCCAATCGGGGTTATTCTGGATATCTTCATATTAAACAGCCCGAAGCACGGCTCTTCGTTACCTGCGCCGAACGGTTCAAGCAATTCGAGGCTGTTTATCAAATCCATATTTATATATGCAGGATTTAATTTGCAATCGAGCCTGAGCTCCGGAAACGGCATTTCGACAGTTTTTGCATACTCGTTTATCGCCGTGCGAAATTCGTCTATCCTGCTTTTTTCGACACCGAGACCTGCGGCGAGAGTATGACCGCCGAAGTGGGTCAATGTGTCGGAAACGGCGGAGAGTGCGTCATATATCGAAAAGCCCTCTATGCTGCGGCACGAGCCCTTGCCCTTCTCACCGTCCACGGAAATAACAACGGCCGGTTTTCCGTATTTTCCGCAAAGCCTTGCGGCAACTATTCCTATTACGCCCTGGTGCCAATTTTCACCCGACACCACTATGACGCTTGCATATTTTTCGTCGGGACGGCTCTCTATTTCCGCTATCGCCTGCTTTGTTATCTCGTTTTCAACGCTGTGACGCTCTTTATTGTAAGTGTCTATTGTTTTTGCAAGCTCTGCGGCATCATTCTCGTCATCACTCAGCAAAAGGCGAAACGCGGTCATGGCAGAACCCATTCTGCCTGCGGCGTTTATGCGCGGCGCTAAGGTAAAAGATATTCCGCCTGCGCCGAGCTTCTTGCCCGAAACGCCTGCCGCATTTTTAAGAGCCTCTATTCCTTGGCGGCTGCCCGAATTTATACGCTTCAAGCCCTCATACACGAGAGCGCGGTTCTCTTTTTTCAGGGGAACGACATCGGCAAGAGTTCCTATGGCAACAAGGTCGGAAAACTCATCAAGCAGCTCTTCTTCGCCGTCGCCCTCTACGGCGCAAATCGTTTTAAATGCTACGCCCACACCCGCCCAATCGCGAAACGGTATATTACAGTCCGTTCTTTGAGGGTCAACCACGGCAACAGCTTCGGGAAGCTCTCCGCTCTGCTTATGGTGGTCTGTTATAACAAGGTCCACCGAAAGCTCCTTTGCGGTCTTAGCGGCGTCAAAAGCCGAAATGCCGTTATCGACGGTGATTATAAGCGAAACACCGCGTTCCTTTAAGTTTTCGACAGCCTGCGGCGATATGCCGTAGCCCTCATTTATTCTGTCGGGAATGTGGCAAATAACATCGGCACCGCGACTTTCAAGATAGCTGTACATAACCGCGGCAGAGGTAACACCGTCGGCGTCATAGTCGCCGAAAACCGCGATTTTTTCAAATGACTCTATCGCTTTTCTTATTCTGTTTGCCGCCTTTTCCATATCGGGAAGCAAAAAAGGGTCTATGTCGCACTGCGGATACAGAAACTCATCGGCGTTATCCGCCGTTACTCCGCGTGAAACGAGAAGCAGTGCCGCAAACGGGTCAAGCTCATAGCTCTCGGCTAATTCCGCCGCCATGTCCTTATCATATTGTGATACCGTCCACTTTTTACGACTCAAAACATATTACTCCAAACATAAATACCGCCTAACGATTTTACGCGGCAGAAGCCCACGGGCATTTAAACTGCCTTTATCCGAGCAAACTGTCAAATCGGTGCGGCACAATTATTAACCTTATTATTTTATCATTATTATTTATGTGTTTCAATACTATTTTAACGGTTGATTTTTTTCAGCGGTGATTTATTACAAATAAAAAGCCTTAAATGACAGCTTATAAAATCAATTATGTACTCAAATGATACCATAGTATTATTGACACTACTATCATAAAAGTGTAAAATGTACATAAGTTGTTTTCTTGGGGGAAAAGAAAAATAATGAAACTCAAACCACAAAGGCACAAAGCCAACTATAAGTCGCTGGCGCTCATTCTGGCGGATATAGTAATAGTCAACCTTGCTTATCCGATAATGGTCCTGATTTATTGGAATTTCAGATACAGTCCGGACCTTATGCTGAAGCTGCTGATAAGAATCCCGTTTGTAACGCTGTTTTACATAGGTTCTTACGCCGTATCAAAGCTTTACCGTTCGGTATGGAAATACGCCGGGATATACGAATTGTTCAGATATGCGGCGGCAACCGCCGCAGGCACAATTCTTGTATGGCTGGCAGATTACATAGGCATGAAAATCTGTCGCCACGCAGGTAGCGAAATCTTATATTTCAACGTACTGCCGTGGTCAATATACCTTGACTGCTCGCTCATAATAATCTGCGCCTGCCTTGCGGTGAGACTTGCTCCGCGTTCATTCAAAGTCGCAAGTGCCGAGTCATCACGCGCAAAAAGGTCTAACACACGAATACTCATTTTGGGTGCAGGTGTAGCGGGAAGCTCTCTTGTACATGAATTCCAGCAAAACGGCTACCGCTTCGGAAATCCTGTTGTACTCGTAGACGATGACCCCGAAAAAATAGGGCGCTCAATAAACGGTACACCTATTGAGGGCGGATGTGACAGACTCACTCAAATCGCCCAAAAATATAACGCCGACGAAATTATTTTTTGCATAAAAAACGCTGACGAGAAAAGAAAACGTGAATTGCTCGAAGTGGCTGTCTCCACAGGCTGCAAGGTAAAAATAGTTCCCGATATAAACAACCTCCCCGACGGCGGCAAGGCAAATTACAAGGAAATCAGAAACGTCGATATTCTCGACCTTTTATCGCGTCCCGAAATAAAGCTTGACCCCGAAACATGTAAATATCTCACGGGAGAAACGGTTTTGGTAACGGGCGGCGGCGGAAGCATAGGCTCCGAGCTGTGCCGTCAGATAGCAAAATATGCTCCGAAAAAGATTATAATATTTGACATATACGAAAACAACGCATACACATTAAAGCAGGCCTTGGACAGGCATTATTTCGGAAGCCCCGAAATAATCATCCGTATAGGCTCCGTACGCGACAAGGCGAGACTTCGTGAGGTGTTTGAGGAATTTCACCCGTCAAGCGTTTTTCACGCGGCGGCACACAAGCACGTTCCGCTTATGGAGGACAGCCCATTTGAGGCAATAAAGAACAACACACTCGGCACATACAACACCGCCGAATGTGCTAACGAATACAAGGTCAGCCACTTCGTGCTTCTCTCAACGGACAAGGCGGTCAACCCGACAAATGTCATGGGTGCAACCAAGAGGACGTGCGAGCTTATAATTCAGCACTTCGCCAAAATATCAAAGGACACCACCTTTGCCGCCGTGCGCTTCGGCAATGTACTCGGTTCAAACGGCAGCGTAATACCTCTTTTCAAAGAACAGCTTGAAAACGGCGGACCGCTTACTGTAACGCACCCCGACATAACCCGTTACTTTATGACTATACCGGAGGCAGCACAGCTTGTTGTTCAGGCCGGCGGACTTGCAAAGGGCGGAGAGATATTCGTGCTTAATATGGGAGAGCCGGTAAAGATACTCTCGCTTGCCGAAAAGCTTATAAAGCTTTCGGGGTTTGAGCCGTATGTTGATATTGACATACAGTTTACGGGGCTTCGTCCCGGCGAAAAGCTCTACGAGGAGCTTGTTCTTCAATCCGAAAAGGACGATATACACAAGACTCAAAATGACAAAATTTATGTCACATCTCCGGGAGATATAGATGACGAAAAGCTGATTTCCCATATAGAAAAAATACGTTCGATGAAGCCGGGTGATTCCCGCGAGTTTCTCATGGAGCTTGTTCCTACATACACGCCCGATCGTGAAGCTTGAGAAAATCAAATATTCAAACAAAAGTGAGCAAGTCGTTCCGAGGAGAAAGACCTGCTCACTTTTTTAATAATGAACACAGCTGTGTAATATGTACATAATATCTGCTTTATTGTATAGTTTTTTTATTTTAGTTGCAAAATATTTGTTGAAGTGATACAATGTCTCTATATTGTTAATTGAAAGGTGTTGTGTCGCTTGAGTACAAAGAGCAAAGAGCTTCCGCGCGCCGCGTCTCCCGAAGAGGTCGGCGTTTCATCGGCATTGACGGAGCAGTTTTTACATTACATAAAAGAGCAAAATCTTGAATTCCACTCATTTATGGTTATAAGGCACGGCAAGATTGCCGTCGAGTGGTATAACGAGCCCTATACGGCCGATACAAGCCATTCCATGTATTCCGTAAGCAAAACCTTTTCGGCAACCGCGATAGGCTTTGCGGTATCTGAAGGGCTTCTGTCACTTGATGACAAGGTTCTTGATTTTTTCCCCGAATACACTCCGAAATCTGACAGCCCGTACTTTGACAAGCTGACGGTACGGCGTCTTATAACCATGACCTCCGGTAAGCAGACTAATATGCTTGAGGATAAAGGAAAAATCGACTGGATTGAGGATTTTATAAATTCGCCATGGGTATTTGAGCCCGGAACGCAATACCTCTATGTCAACGAGAATATTTATATGCTCTGCGCCATTATCAACCGCGTGGCAAAAACGAGCGTGGTAGACTACCTTATGCCGCGACTTTTTGAGCCGCTCGGAATTGAAAGACCGTTTTGGGAGACTGACCAAAACGGCATAGAGGCAGGCGGATGGGGTCTTTACATCAAAACCATGGACCTCGCAAAGGTAATGACCTGCTATCTACACGAAGGAAAATATAAAAATAAGCAGATTCTGCCGAAGGAATGGGTTAAAGAAGCTACCGTAAACCAATTAGGCGACATCAAAATGCCGAGCAAGGATAAGGATTGCTGTGCCGGCTACGGTTACTGCATTTGGATGGATGACACGGAGCCTTATTCATACCGCGCCGACGGTATGTTCTCTCAGTTCGGCATAAATTTCCCTTCTCTTGACGCAACAATAATTTCCACCGCCGCCATCCCGTGCGAGGACGAGGCAAGAGCCGCAATATGGGCATTCTTCCCCGCAGCATTCGCCGACGAAAACGGCAACGGCGTTGAGGTTGATACGTCGAGCGTCAACCGCCCCGTGGCTTCAAAGCACTCCGTAACCGAGAGCCGCCTTATAGGCAAGACAATAAAAGTTCGCAAAAAGATACTGCTCAACATTATAGGTATGCCCGTGAGTATGCTTCCGCTCGCCGTTACGTTTATGATGTCAGACAGAGCCGGAAACATTGACAACATCAAGTTTAATTTCGGCGATCACGAATGTGATATGACATGGGACGAGGGCGACGAGAGAAATACCGTTTGCTGCGGTATGGACGGACGTTACCGATACGGCACGATGACGCTCGGAAAAATCAAATTCAAGATCTGTGCCAACGCCGAGTGGATTGACGACATTAACCTCAAGGTTATGGTTCGTCCGGTGGAAACGGTTGGCATGAGAACACTCAACTTCCTTTTCCGTCGCAACAACAAGGTAACCATAACTCCGGCATCGACACCGTCAACATACAAAATAGTTGACACGCTCTCAAGGAGTTTCACGGAAATTATCAAAAATCCGCTGCTCTCAAAGATATGTCAAAAAGCCATACAAATTGCGCCTCCGCTTGCGGAGCCGAAGCATTACGGCAAAATTGTCTGAAATTACAGGCAAAACAAATGCCCGTTCCGGTATCTCGGAACGGGCGTTTTTGATTGATTAAAAAGAAAATCAGTCTGAAGTGTAAGGAAGAAGAGCAATGTGACGTGCTCTCTTTATTGCCTTAGTGAGTTCTCTCTGATGATAAGCGCAGGTACCGGTTACTCTGCGGGGCAAAATCTTTGCTCTGTCAGAAGTAAAACGGCGAAGTTTCGCTGTATCTTTGTAATCTATTTCTTCGACCTTATCAACGCAGAAAGCGCAAACTTTTCTGTGCTTTCTGTTCATGGGACGGCCGCCAGCCTGGGGAGCTGTTCTTTCGTTAGCCATTATGGTATCCTCCTTTTAAAATGTAGAAAAATTCAATGTTTAGAACGGTAAACCGTCATCCTCGTCCGACGCGCCGCCGAAGGGCATACCGTCGTTGTCGTCATTTGACGGGAGTACCGAAAAGCTGCCCGAGTCGCCGCTCTGATAAGACGGAGCTGCCGGCTGCTGCGCTTCATAGCGATTGCCGCCGCCCTGCTCGGACTTGCTGCCGCAGAAAGATACGTTATCGGCAACTATCTCGACTGCGGTTCTCTTATTGCCGTTCTTATCTTCATAGGAACGGGTCTGAATAGAGCCCTGAACTGCTATCATAGAGCCCTTGTGGAAATAGCGTGTGACAAAATCAGCCGTCTGACGCCATGCAACGACATTGATAAAATCGGCCTTTCTCTCCTCGCCTGCCTTGACAAACGAACGGTCAACGGCAACGCAAAAAGATGTAACCGATATGCCGTTAGGCGTGGTGCGAAGCTCGGGGTCTGCCACCAATCTGCCCATTATAACTGCACAGTTTAACATTTTGCTATTCCTCCGATTATTTCTTTACAACGAGCGAACGAAGAATACCGTCGGTAATTCTTGCTATACGCTCAAGCTCAGCCGGGAACTCCGGAGCGCTCTCAAAGTTGTAGAGAACGTAGTAGCCCTCTGCCTCGTCGTTGATAAGGTAAGCGAGTCTTCTCTTACCCCACTCATCAACGCTTTCAAGAGTGCCGCTTTTCTCAATAAGAGCCTTGAATTTTTCAACAAGAGCTGATACGTCATCGCCGTTTTTAACTGAAAAAACAACAACTGCTTCGTATTTTGACATTCTTTTGCACCTCCTTATGGACATAAGCCCGCAAACAGAAATATTTATTTACGGGAAGGAGCCGAAAACACAAAAATATTTTCAGCGAGTTATAATTATAACAGTTGAGTAAAGATAAGTCAAGAATTTTTTATTTCTGCGGAAGCTCAGAAAAGCACCTTCATTCAAATACAATTGTTAAGAGCTATAACGCCGTTTTCATCAATATGTTAACAGATTTCTATTACCTTTTTTTCGGGATATTGAGAAATCACAAGAGACATATTCTGTTTTTTGATTTTTTCAATCGGATATCGTTTACTGTATACCGATTCAACAACAAACGGAATATGAAAGACCTTTTCGGTATTCGTGCGCAGGCGGAACGAATACGATCCCGCAAGCTGGGGATACATCTCGTCCCATAGGTATTCATCCGCACGCAACATCAATTCTTTTCC